>Ga0247611_10004237_pt1 | contig 20125 bp, 20 predicted proteins | sample 177DNAGHGhighgp2_FD_192422 | JGI IMG/M metagenome (GOLD analysis project Ga0247611, IMG submission 192422) | Sheep rumen microbial communities from Palmerston North, Manawatu-Wanganui, New Zealand - 1770 DNA GHGhigh gp2 | ecosystem: Host-associated > Mammals > Digestive system > Stomach > Rumen...
CAGACAATACAGTCAATCTCGTCATGGTAGTATAACCAGAAGGGGAAATAATGTAACATCTTTACCTACCGGTGCCACACTAGCACAATTAGCTGAAGATGCAAGGGCAAAAAATTGGTCTGAAATAAAAGCTAAACAAGATTCAATCAATAATTTATCCTCAAATAAAGATAAAATAATTGCATACAACAGAGATATCGGTCACATAAAAGACAATTACATAATAGTCGATAAAAAGAATTACACGGCTACGGTATATTCACCTGACGGGAAAGTTGTTAAAGCCTACGAAATAGGGGTATCAGATAATGTCTCTGACCAACTTGTAGAAGGAAATGGCAGAGGCGGCTGGAAAACAAGAGCAACATCTGCCGGAATTTATACAGCAAACTATCGCGGTTCAGGCAGAGATGCTTACAGAAGAACATATAACAACAGAATTTTAACCCTCTCAAACGATGGTTTAAAAGAAAAAGGTGTCGGTAACGGCAGCGGAGAAACAGGGGTAGCACTTCACCAAGTACCAAACGGCAGAGGCGGACAAGCTCGTGCAGCGAAATTAAGACGACCTGGAGTAAGTGCTGAAAATAACAGATTTTCGGCAGGCTGCGTAAATTTCCTTCCTGAAGAATTTGATGACTGCATGACACATGTTCAGGGGGTAGGTACAAAAGTTTATATCCTTCCTGAAGATGACAATAATTATTTTTGTGTTAAAAACGGACAATTACACTTTGCTCAAAAAAACTATACAGGTAATGTTGCAACGACATCAACGAAACGAGATCCTGTAAGAAGAATAAGAATAACTTCAACTGACAGCGATATGCGTTCGGAAGGTGTAACAATGGCAAGAACCCTATCCGTACAAAAAGAATCTCTTGCAAGAAATTTAGGTATTGATAACGATACCTACAATATGCTTGCTTTGAAAACTCTTGGTATAGCCGGAGCAGAAACCAAATACGGCGATCCTTGGGCAAATATAGGTGAATTAAAACCATATTGGTTAAAAGAAAATGCACAAGACCTTGTAAGTACAGTCAAAAACAAAAAAGGGAATTCCTCTTACAACTCAAGGGGGATAACTCAGTTAAAACTTGGTTCTTACACCGATCCCGATGTAAAAAGACTTATGAAAGATTACAGAATAACCCCAGATAATTTAGGTGAACCTGAAAATGCTGCAATAGGAACAATGATAGTTCTATCCTGTATTTACAAAAATGAGTTGCCGGCACTTAAATCCTTAATGGAAGAACAAGGGATTACGAATGAAGACGCTCTGTTATACTGTTTTAACGGAAGGAAAAGCGAAATAAGAAACAGAACCGCAACTCCTCAAAAAAATGAATACATACAAAGTGTAAATAAGTATGAACGTAACTTCAATTTAAAACAGAGCGGATGTTAAATATCAAGCCCGCTAAACATCTGTAAAGAGGTAACCTTTTCGAGTAAAGGATAATCCTCTAAATTGTTATTCTTTACAAAATCAATAGCTTCCATTCTGGCCATCTCAAGGATTTTGGCATCTTTTACAATATCTGAAATTATCAAATCAGGCAAACCGCTCTGTCTTGTGCCTAAAAATTCTCCGGGACCACGAAGCTGCAAATCTTTCTCTGCTATAACAAAACCGTCATTTGTCTGAGTCATAATATTTAGACGCTCACGAGTTTCCTGTGTTCTTGAAGATGAAATCAATACGCAATACGACTGTAAACTGCTTCTGCCGACACGGCCTCTCAGTTGGTGAAGTTGTGATAATCCAAATCTTTCCGCATTTTCAATGATCATAACCGTTGCATTAGGTACATCAACCCCAACTTCAACAACTGTTGTTGATACAAGGATATCATATTTCCTATCCTTAAAATCAGCCATAACTTGTTCTTTTTCATCATTTTTTAATTTTCCATGCAACAAACCTATTTTATATTCAGGAAAAATTTCTTTTTGTAATTTTTCGGCCTCAACCGTTGCCGCTTTTGCCGATAAGGTTTCGCTTTCGTCAATGAGAGGATATACAACATATGCTTGACGACCGGCATCGATTTCCTTCTTCATCAATTTGTATACACCTCCATGAGATGATGTCAGAGAAGTGATAATTGGTAATCTTCCCTTTGGTAATTCGTCTATAATAGTCAAATCTAAATCCCCATGAACAGTCATTGCCAATGTTCTCGGTATAGGAGTAGCAGTCATAGTAAGCATTTGAGGACTAGCTGCTTTTTTCTTTAAAATATTACGCTGTCTTACACCAAATCTGTGTTGTTCATCAACAACAATAGCACCCAGATTATTAAAATCAACATCTTCCTGAATAAGTGCGTGTGTACCGACTGCAATATTCATTTGCCCGTTTCTTAAATCTGTCCTAAATTTTTCTCTCAAACGCTTACCCTGAGAACCTAAGAATAATCCGACACTTAAACCTAAAGGAGTTAACCATTCTCTTAGATTATTGTAGTGCTGCTGGGCTAAAATTTCTGTAGGAGCCATAAATGCGCCCTGGAAACCATTTTCTACGGCAGCAAGGAGCATTATACAAGCGACAACAGTTTTACCGCTGCCGACATCTCCCTGCAAAAGTCTTGATAACGGAGTATCAGAATTTAAATCCGTAAGGATTTCATTCACCGCTCTTTTTTGACCGCCAGTTAACTCAAAAGGCAGACTTTTTATAAATCTTCTTACTAAACCATCTTCTTTTATTTTTAAATTAATTGCTTTTTCTTTAGAATTTTGAACACGCAATCTTGCCATTTTTAGCTGTAATAAAAATAATTCTTCAAAAACTAGTGTAAATCGGGCATGTTCAAGATTTTCCATTGTTTCAGGAAAATGTATTTGAAATACTGCATCTTTTTTATCCATCAAGCCTAATCTTTTACGAATTTCATCAGGTACAATATTTACAATAAAATCCTTATAAGTTGTCAGTGCATTAAAAATTGCTTTTCTGAGAACTTTTATATTCAGATTTTCACATACCGTATAAATAGGAACAATTCTAGCAAGGTTAAGATTGCTATTTTGAGCTGTTAAAAACTCGCCTGTCATAATAGAATATGTAGGCTTATCCATAGTTAATTTATTGGTATACGAATCTTTTTTAACTGTACCTGAGAGCATTATTCCGGCATTTTGAGGAAATTGTGAACGCATCCTTTCCTGCATAAACTTGTTTGCTTTTGCATTAAAAAAGGTTAACTCCAATTTTCCGCTTTCATCTTTTACAATAACCTTTGTAATAGATAAACCTTTTTTAGAATTATAAATCGATACACTTGAAATATAACCGAATATAGTTGTGGATTCACCTTCTTTAAGCTGACTAATCAATGTACGGGAAGAATAATCAATATGTTTGCGAGGGAAATAGCAAATCAAATCATTTGCAGTATAAATACCTAATTTATTGAGCATATAAGCAATCTTTGGTCCAACACCTTTCACATACATAACATCAACTTCTGAAGGATTTTTAGGCGTAAAATTTTTATTATCACTTTTAGGTTCTTCTTTAACCTCAAGTTCAGATTTAATAATCTTTACCAATAAATCAACAGCACGTTTTCGTTCTATGCACGATGCCATAGGATAGTTATCAAAAGTTTCCAACAAAACTGCCCATTTAGGTTTCTTGCCGGATGAGTTGTAATGTTTTCTTGCAAGTCTTCTTATAAAAGATGAGAACGAGCATTGTCGCCCCTGTATATCAATATATTTATACTTTCGCTCAACTTCTATTGCCTGACGTAACTGCTCTATATTATCAATCATAAAATAATTTTATCATAACAATTCAAATTTAAAAATAGGATACTTATTCGCTGCGACCGGTAGCAATATTAATATAATCAGTCAAAATTACTCTTGTCCTGTCATTTGCAACAATTTCAAAATCAGTATTTAATTGCTTTTCAACAGCAGCCAATACAACATCAGGACTTTCTATTAAAAGTTCATTTTCTTCTGATGAAGATTTTTTCAGGTTTTTTGCCGCTAATTTTTCGTTTTTCTTCGCAATTAATTCTTGTTTATGTTGTTCTTGTTTTTGACACTGAGCTTTAATTTTATCTGCTTTTTCTAACTTAATATCTTTAATTTTAATTTCTTGTCCTTCAGACAAATCAATAGGTTTACCCTTTAGCCAAAACCAACAAATAGAATTATCATAGGCATTGGAAAGACCTGCTCTAAACCAATTTGGGTGTTTTTTTCTTTGAATTGCACCTTTTGTAAAAAAGTATAATATATCAACTCCCGGAGCAAAGAAGGAAGCTGCTTGAGTTAGTAGAATTTCCGTACTTATAATTGCAACTTCTTTTTTATCTACTTTTTCATACTTTCTTGCAACAAGATATAAATCTTTATCCGATAAATCAACAGGGATGTCAGATGTATCTGTTACAAAATTTTTAACTTTACAAATAATAAAACCGCTCTTATGCCATCTTCTTTCTTTTCTTGTTTGATAAACCTCTGCGGTGATAACAGAACGTTGAGGAATAACAATGTCATCCAAAATCGTTACTTTTTTTATTGTCTTAAACTGAACGACATCAGGAATATTTTCCGTACTAAAATCAGAAGTAATTTTAGCATGCATATTCACCATATTTTTTGAATATACAGGCATAGTAAAAAACAGAAAAGCTAATATAATAACTAATATTTTCTTAATAAACATATTTAATTTTTTCATGCTTCTACATCTAATCCCTAAATTATAAAAATATAACAACCGCTTATTAAAATAATTAACACTTGTAGTATACTATAAAAATTTTCAGATTTAAAGGTAGCTAATCTTCCTATTATAAACGGAGATAATGCAAATACAAGCATTATAAACTTACTCATTAATACAGGTGTAAAAATAACTAATAATAACGCAAATAAAACATACAGGAAAAACAGTACCGCAATAGCTGCAACAAAATCAGACTTTTTAATATTATCTTTTATTTTACACATAATCAATTTTTGTACAACAATCATACACGCTAAAACAAAAGAAATTAAAATAAATATTAAATACAAACTTTTAATTAACACAATGACACCTCTTTTTCAGAAGAAATCTCAATATGACTATTTATAAAATTAAAAGCTTTTTCGTAAACAAATTCTTTCTCATTATCATACAGAACCATATGATAACTATCATTAAGAATAATCAATTCTTTATCCTCAGAAGAAATATTGTTATATGTAACATTTGCAGACTTAACACTTGTCAAATCATCTTCCTGAGAATGTATAAGCAAAATTGGAGAATTAAATTCACTCATATGTTTTCTAACATACTTTGATAATTTTAACAATTCATATATAGCAGTCATCGGAAAATCGTTCATTCCGACATCACCTTTTTGCAAAAGTTTTTTAACAACATTCCTTGTACGTTCATTTTTAATCCCATGCGGATCACACTCAGGATAATTATAATAAAACCTTATAAGTGTCGATAACCCGACAGGTATAAGAATTTTATACCATGGCAGACGCCATCCGTCGAGGAACAATGTTGTAGAGAGAGCTATAACACCATCTATACTGTCTTTATATTTTATACCAACAGCTAATGCCAAAACTGCCCCAAGACATATACCGGATACAAATACATTCTCATAAGTATTCTTCAAAGCTTCAAATCTGTTGTAAGCAAAATTTAGCCAATCTGTATACTTGACAGTATAAATATCTTCAAAATTATCACCATGTCCTGGCAGACATTCAGCATAAACATCAAAGCCGCTATTATACAAAAACTGTCCATATTTTTTCAACTCAAAAGGACTACCGGTAAGACCGTGAAACAATAACACAGCACATCTCGGTTTGTCCTCATGAGTAAATATAAAATTTAAAGACATTATTTTGTCAACCTACCTAACAGTTGATCAAGCAAATCTATTGCCATCTCAATTTCTTCATCAGAAATATACAACTGAGGAACAAGTGTAATGATATTTTTAAAGAAACCGCCATTATTAAGAACAAGACCGCATCTCTTTCCATTGTAAGTCAAATCACCCTTTAAGCCTTCTTCCTGCATTGCATCACAAAGTTCTCTGTTAGGAGTGATACCGTCTTTTTGAGTCAATTCAATTCTCAAAGCGAAACCAATACCACCAACATCACCAACTTCTTTATATTTAGATTTAAGATAATTTAAACCTCTCATAAATAAAGCTGATTTTCTTTGGATTTCGGATTCAAATACTTCCTGAGATTCTTCAACAATACTCATAACTTCATGAGCAGCTCTAATACCGATAGGATTAGAACAATAAGTTGAATGAGCACTTCCTGGAACAAATACATCAGGTGCGATATATTTTTCTTTTGCCCACAAACCTGATAACGGATTCATACCATTAGTTATGGATTTAGCAAATGTCATAACATCAGGAACAATGCCATAGTTTTCAATAGCCCACCATTTACCTGTTCTGAACATACCCATTTGAACTTCATCAATAACAAGCATAATTCCATGTTCATCAAGAACCTGCTTCATTTCTTTCCAATACCATTCAGGTGGATTAATATAACCGCCTGTACCTAAAATTGGTTCACCAATAAATGCTTTAAATTCACATTCACCGGTTTTAGGATCGTAAATTGCTTTATATTCACTTTCAAAATTTCTTGCAAATTGTTTTACACAGAAATGATTACAAGATTCGCAATTCATCCCGTAAGGGCATCTGAAACAATAAGGAAACGGAACAAAGTTTGCTCTGTCACCAAAATGTCCGTATCTTTCTCTGTAACGGAAACTTGATGTCAAAGAAGTTGCACCTATTGTTCTGCCATGATATCCGCCTTGGAAAGCGAAAAAGCCTTGTCTGCCGGTGTAATTTCTAACAATCTTAATTGCGTCTTCAGTAGCCTGAGCACCGCCAACATTAAAGTGCATTCTACCCTTTTCATGAAATCTTTCTTCAATCATTTTAGCCATTTTTTCAGATAATAAAGACTTATATGGCTGAATAAATTTTGGGGTTAATTGCGGTAAAGTGTTCATTTGATCAATAACCGCATTTGTAATTCTTTTGTTTTTGTAACCAAAGTTTGCAGCCGAATACATCATCTGTAAATCGAGATAAGGTACATCCTTTGAATCATACATATAAGAACCTTCGCAGCCTCTAAAAACTTTTGGATCTTTAGAATAATGAACTGTATCCCCCCAAGAACTCCATTCATTATCAAGTTCTTTAACTTTTTCGTCTGAAATCATTTCCTCAACATAAATCATTTGTAAACATACTCCTTATTATTATACAATTTAATATTAGGTTAGCATGTTAAATAAAAAAATGCAATAGTCTTTACACAGACCATTTAGAAATGTTACAAAATTAGTAATCCAACAGATTGACATAAAAGAATTGACTACATATAATGTATATAAACGGTGGTTTAAAATGGATATAAAAATAGATTATAAAGTAAGACAGCTTAATAATATACTTTGTGAAATAGACAGTATTTATCAAATGCTATTGCAAAACAAGAATATTTCCGACAGCGAATATGCAATTATTTTTGCAATATTAGGCTTAGGAGAAGGCTGTCTACAAAAAGAAATAGCTGAAATCAGCTATATCAGCAAAAAGACAATAAATACCACTATCAAAAAATTTGAAAGAGATAATATTATTGAATTAAAAGCGGGCAAATATCCGAATATGCACATTTACTTCACAGATACCGGTAAAAAATTTATTCAAGATCATATAATTCCGCTGATTGAAATTGAAAACAAATTTATGGAAAATATCCCTGATGAAGAATTTGAAAGATTTTCCGGACTTTATGAAAAATATATGTCAAAATTTAAAAACTACCTTGGTAAAATAAAATAAGTTAATCAGGAATTACAGGATTATATTCAGGATATATTTCTCTGAATTTCATATCAATTTTACTAAAATTTTGAAACTTATTATAGTAGTCCGCATCTCTTGTATAAATACAGTTTTTATCAATGTATTTTATTTCATTGAATTGTATCCGTTTAATCTCACGACTTGACTTAACAATAAATGATTTATTTGTCAAATAAACATCATAATAAGTATTATTTTTATTTCGATAAGCAATAAAAAAAGCTGCAACCAAGCACACTAAAACAGGAATACCAATTTCTGCTATACGAACAGGTAAAGATGACACCATATCAGAACGATAGAGATATACCCCTGTAAAAATACCAAGTACAACAATAGCCAGAGCAAAAGAAGAAGGAATAACTTCTGCTAATATATTCTTTTCACCCATAGCTACGATACGTTCGTCATTATCGTAAAACATAAAGAGCCTCCCCTAATTAAACATTACCTGTTGAGCTATTTTTATCATCCTCAAGTTGTTTTATATCCTGAGCACTTGCATCTTCATCATATGCATTATTAAGAACAGGAACATCAATTTCAACATTAACATCAGCATCAACAATTTCAATATCGGTTTTAGGGACTTCACAAACCTTACCATCTTCCATTTTAACGGAAACTGTACCATTCATAAAGTTCAGGTAACAAACCTTACCTAACCCTTCAGAAGTCATAACAGAAGCTCCGATAGGAGGCATGCCTTTTGCTGCATCAATATAATTTTCGTATTCATAAGTAAGACAACACAGCAACCTGCCGCAAGTTCCCGATATTTTACCCGGAGCAATAGGCATGCCCTGATCTTTTGCAAGCTTAACATTAATAGTTGCAAATTTTCTTAAATATGTAGAACAACAAAACGGTCTGCCGCAGATTCCAACACCGTCGACAAGAGAGGTTTCATCTCTTACCCCGATATGCCTTAAATCAATTCTGACTCTTGTGAAAGTTTGGGTTAAATCTTTTAACAAAGCTCTAAAATCGACACGTTCAGGAGCAGTATAGTAGAAAGTAATCTTTTTTCTGTCAAAAGTAATTCTGCACTGAACCAAATTCATAATAAGATTATGTTGTTTAACTAAAGCCTGACATTTAAAGAATGCTTCAACTTCCTCTTTTTTTATGTCATCTAAAGTTTGCAAATCTCTCTGAGTAAGCACTCTAATTACGGTTAACGGTTCAGGTTTATCTTTAGATTGTTCCCAAAGCTTTGAAATATATTCATTTACAAGTTCAACTTTTAACGCTTCCTCACCTTTTTCAGTTCTTACAAGAACTAACTGTCCTGCTTCAACCGAAACCGTATCAGGAACATTCAACGGATAAAATGTATTCTTTATATATTTTACAGCATATTTCATTAAATGTATCTTTCTTCTTCCTTCAATTTTCTGTTCATTAATTTAGCTAACAAATCCTGCGGAGTAATATCCGTATACACCGCCTCGTAAATAGCATTTGAAACAGGAACATCAATCTCAAGTTTTTTTGCTAATTCGCATATTGCTTTCGAGGTTTTAACACCTTCTGCGACAGAACCTAACTCTCTTAAAATGTCATCAATTTTTTTACCCTGACCAAGCATAGAACCGACAGTGTAATTTCTTGACAAAGGACTTGAACAGGTAGCAATTAAATCCCCCATACCTGATAAACCATACAATGTAGAAGGATTAGCACCAAGCTGAATACTAACTCTGACAATCTCAGCCATGCCGCGAGTTAATAATGCTCCTGAACAATTATCACCCAAACCCATTGAATGAGCAAAGCCTGAGGCTATTGCAATAACATTTTTTAAACTGCCGCCAAGCTCAACGCCAATTACATCACTATTTGTATATAATCTAAAACGACCGGGTACAGTACATATTTTCTGTACAAATTCAGCAATCTCCATATTATCACTTGCAACACAAGCTGCCGTAGGTTTACCAGCTAATACTTCTTTTGCTAACGTAGGACCTGATAGAATTACAAGTCTTTGTTCCGGCAATACATCTTTTATAACTTCTGACATACGCATTAACGAAGGTAATTCAATACCTTTGGATGCATTAACAAGGATTTGTTCAGGTTTTATACCTGCTTTTTTTAGATTTTCACAAACATCACGGGTACCTGAAGTCGCAACTACAGAAAGAATAATGTCTGCATCTTTTATCGCAATATCAAGCTCAGATGTTATTTGTACTTTATCTTTTAACTGTACTTCAAGCGGTTTTGAGGTATGTCTATTTATAAGCAAATCATCAGATAAATCCTGAGCTCTGCCCCAAACAAATACTTCATCAAAATTATCTGTTAAAAGCCACGCCAGAGTTAACCCCCAACATCCTGCACCCAATACCGTTAATTTCATCTTTTATTTACTCTCTTTCTTTATACATTAGACTTTGTTGCAAGTAATTTTCTTAGCACACCGCCATGACGTCTTAATTCTTTTCTTGAAGTGTCGACATCAGTTTTCATATCAAGTGCAACAATAGCAGTTTTAATTTCCCAATCAGTCTTTAGCAGCATAGCAAGAGCTTCACTGTGAGTAACACCTGCAATTTGAGCCACAATTCTTATCGCTCTGTCCTTTAATTTTTCATTTACTGCCTGTAAATCAATCATAAAGTTTTCATAGGTTTTACCGATTTTAATCATTGCACCTGTCGATAACATATTCAAAATCATCTTTTGTGCAGTACCCGCTTTTAAGCGGCTGGAGCCTGCAATAACCTCAGGACCTACTTCAACACAAATAACATGACCTGCTTCTTCAGCAATTCTTCCTCTAGAATTACAAGTTACTGCAATAGTTCTGCAATTAATTTCATCAGCTTTTTCCAAAACCCCTAACAAATATTTTGGGTTTCCGCTTGCGGAAATTACGACTGCAACATCTTTATCAGTCAATATTTCAGCATCTTTTTTACCGGCATCAAAATTATCCTCTGCGCCTTCGACAGAACTCCTTATAGCACTATCGCCACCTGCAATAATACCCTGAACCATATCAGGCTGAACACTAAATGTAGGAGGACATTCGGAAGCATCAATAATACCTAATCTACCCGAAGTACCAGCACCGAAATATATTAATCTGCCGCCTTTCAAAAACTGTTTAGCAATAATATCAATAGCTTCTGCAATATCTTCCGTAGCATCCTCAACAGCCAAAGCAACAAGTTTATCTTCTTCATTCATTTTACGAACCATATCTACGGTAGGCAATATATCAATATTTTTGGTATTCTCATTTCTGTATTCTGTAATTACTTCACTCATATTCAACTCCTTAAAACTAATGCAGTACTTTATAATCTAAAACTGTTTTATTAAATTTGCCATCTCAATCGCAGATTTCGCAGCATCAGCACCTTTATTACCTGCCTTTGTTCCGGCTCTTTCTATTGCCTGCTCGATATTTTCTGTTGTCAACACACCGAAGATAACAGGAACTTCGGTTTGTAAACTTACATTAGCTATACCTTTTGACAACTCGGCACTTACATAATCATAATGAGATGTAGCCCCCTTGATAATTGCTCCGAGCGTAATTATAGCATTATATTTTTTAGTTTTTGCACATTTTAAAGCCATTAGAGGAATTTCAAAAGCCCCCGGAACTCTGACGACATCAATGTTATCAAGTTTTACGCCATGGCGCTTTAGCTCATCAACGGCTCCCGAGAGCAATTTCCCACCAATAAAATCGTTAAATCTAGATAAAATTATACAAAATTTTTCATCACCTGCAACTAACTGACCTTCAAATGTGTTCATAATTTTTCTCCACATATCCTATTTATAATCCACATATATTCTACTACAAGAACAGTTATTTTACAAGCAAAGGATAGAAAATCTTATAGAAAATAAATATGGAAGTTAAAATCAGAAGTATACCGCTAAATTTTAATAAGCCTTCGGAAAATTTATAAAAACCTGATAATGATTTCAACTTAGATGTTATAACACCGGCAAATATCAATATTAATCCCTGACCGAGTGAAAACAAAAAAAGCATTACAATAGCTTGAACCAGACTGGATGATAACGAAGCAAAAGCCATAATAGACGCTAAAATCGGTGTAGAACATGGCGTTCCGGCCAGAGCAACAACACAACCTAAAATAAAAGGATACAAAAAGTTATCTCTACCATCATTTTTTGGCATTTCTTTAATAAAGACAGGAAGCTCAAAATCAAGAAATCCGACAAGTTTTAAACCCATAATCATAACAATACTTGCCATGATTAACCCAAAATAACCTCCTGCAAAAGCAACAAAGACCTTTCCTGTAATTGCACACACAATACCGATTAAAGAAAAAACTATTGCAGTACCAATTACAAAACATAACATCTGCAAAAATGTTTTTGACGGTTTTGCATCAGAATAACCACCAACATATCCTATAATAATCGGCAGCATTGCAAGAGAACATGGCGAAACTGATGCTACAACTCCACCGATAAACGATATTATATATAATAAAAAAACACTATTTGTGTTAGAAAATATTTCTGCGAGATTATGCATTACTTAAGTTCCTGTAAACATTTTTCAAATTCTTCTTGTTCTATTGCACCCTCAATACGTTTAACCTGATTTCCGTTAGAATTTATCAGAATAATTGTAGGTACAAGCACTACGTTATATTTATTTATCCAACTGTCGTTATCAGGATTATTATCCTGCACGTTAACTTCAGTCAAATCAATAGTATCTTTATATTTTGGATAAATTTCTTTAACAATTTTATTCATGGTCTGACAATCAAGGCACATTCTTGATGTAAATTTAATTATCTGAGGTCTGTTCGTTTTTGCATCTACACTTGATATACCTGAACCATTTAAAAAATTTAAAACGAAATACGCAACTAACGGGACAAGTAATACTACTAAAATTGTAATCAGATTTTTCTTCATAAAATTCTCCTTACATAATACAATCATATCATAAGAAAAATCAAAACATATTCAATTACACAATCGGAGTATTAATATTGGTTAAATTTTATTAAAAATTATATTTTAAATAGCAAAATTTTATTTTTAGTAATTTAAAATAAATAATTAATAAGGAGTTATATATGAAAATTGACAGAACAAATAATTATTCTAATAAGACATCTTTTACATCATTAGACGCTAAAAAAGCAGAAAATTTACTATTTAGCAGACTTAGCAATTATAAACGGTACAGAGCATACGACATACTAAAAAGAGAAATTGAAGCACTCCCATATACAATAGAATTATCTGCAAGTAAAAACGGGAAAAGACTACAAGGCCGAATCGTTATGCCTGGTTACGAAATGAAACAGGAAAGTTTGCTGAGTGCTTGTTTAAATCTTAGTCCTGTAAGATTTATCAAAAATCTGTACAACGAGGCAAAAGCATTACAAAGCTGCAAAACACACTTAGATTTACTAAGTAATAAGCCAATAGAATAAATTTAACCCAACTAATCACAGAAAAACAGCTGAACTTTTATGTTCTGTTCAATCCATTGTTTTAAATTTTCTATATCAGGATTACCGTTCAGTAATTCACCTTCAATAATTTTAGTAGTCGGAGAAACACTTGGTCTTAAGCCATCAGCTGTTTTTCCGAATCGGCTGCCGCCTGAAGTTGCGAACAAAATAATTTTCTTATTTGAAAAATCATGTTTTTCCAAGAAAGTATTAACAATAGTAGGAGCAAGATACCACCATATAGGAAAACCTAAATAGATGATATCATACGGCTCAACAGAAAATCCATCATCAATTATTTCAGGACGAGAACTTACATCCATCATTTCCTTAGAAGATCTTGAACCTTTATTAGTCCAGCTTAAGTCCTCAGCAGTATATGGTACTGCCGGTTTTATCTCATAAATATCCGCATCAGCAGCCACAGCGAGTTTCTCTGCAACATTTTTAGTTGTGCCGGAAGCTGAAAAATAAGCTACAAGATTCTTTGTCATATGCTCTCCTGTTGTAATACTTTTAATATCGACTTTTACGATATTTTATCATCTACAATATTAGTATAACATATTTTTTAATAAATTAAAATATGTAACAAAAATTTAAAAACAAAACACAAGTAACATTAGTATTATATTTACATATAAGATAATATATGCTAGTATTTTTTTGTTGGGAGGGATTATGAAAAAGAATATATTTTTAAGTTTATTATTAAGTATTTTTGTATTTTGTATTATGGGACTTGGTGTGTCAGCTTCAGAATATACCTTTGATGAGGAACAGGAAATTTCCTACATGAATCATAAAATGATTGATTACATGATTAATGGAGATTGGCGTGATTTATTGGATTTTTCTACCGCAGTCGTTAGAAAATACCCTGAATATCCATCCGGATATTTTTATAGGGGAATAGCACTTGATGAATTGGATAAACATCTTGAAGCTGTCAATTCATATGATATGGTAGCTAAATTATCAAATAACCGCTACAATGAATATTTGTATCAGGCAAGAGGGCTTGCTAACTTTAAAGCAGGACTATATAAAGCTGCAATGGATGATTATAATAAATCAATAAAAGCAAAGCCGACACTAAGAGCCTTATATCAAAGAGAGTTAACTAGAGTTGCAGTTGCAACCCATAGAAATCAAAAGACTATAAAACCGGATACCCCTATCAGAAATACCAGAGTAACTAAGACTAAGACTAAGACTGAGACTAAGACTAAAACAAAAAATCAAGAAAAACAAGTTAAACAAACTAAGCAAAAGAAACAAGAAAATCAAAAACAACAAAATAAACAAAGCAAATAAGATAATAAAAATTTGGTCATATGGATTACCTTAAGGCTTATTTTTATAGCTATTTTTAAATAAAAGGTATTTAACTATACTTTTGCAGGAATATCTTTTAATGTTTCAAGATATTTTACCGCATATACGGCAGCTATTGCTCCGTCAGCCGTAGCAGTAATAACCTGTCTTAAAGGAGTTGTACGAACATCGCCAACTGCAAATACCCCTTCAACAGAAGTATTCATAGTTTCATTTGTTACAATAAACCCTCTAGCGTCCTGTTCTAACTGCCCGTTTAGTAAATCAACATTTGGTGTCATCCCAATATATGGGAATATACCATTTATTTCAAGATTTGAGATATCATTAGTTTTTACATTTTTTATAGTTGCCGATTTAACTAAATCATCTCCGTTAATCTGTTCAACAACAGTATCCCAAACAAATTCTATTTTTTCATTTTTAAAAGCACGTTCCTGAACGATTTTATCAGCTCTTAACTCATTTCTTCTGTGGATAAGATAAACTTTAGACGCGAATTTTGTTAAATACATAGCTTCCTCAACTGCTGCATTTCCGCCTCCAACTACTGCAACTACCTTATCTCTGTAAAAAGCTCCGTCACAAACGGCACAATAGCTAACGCCCCTGCCTACAAACTCTTTTTCGCCAGGCACACCGAGTTTCATCGGTTGAGCACCTGTTGCAATAATAATAGTTTTAGCCTTAAATACAGCATCAATAGCGGTAATAACTTTATTTTGCAAATCAATGGACTGAATTTCCTGCATAGGAAATTTTTGTACCCCGAATTTATCGGCATGTTCTTCAAATTTTTCCATTAAATCATAACCACCTACAGTAGAAAATCCGGGATAGTTCTCTAACTCAAGATAATTAGAAGGCTGACCGCCAAACATATTAATATCAATAATGGCCGTTGAAACAGCACCTCTTGAAGCATAAATTCCGGCAGCCAATCCGGCAGGTCCGCCGCCTAAAATAACCGTATCAAAACTATATTCTTGCATATCCCTTTTCCTCATCTAATTTCCTAATATACTTGTACCAGAAATTTTATCTCCACGCAAGGAATAAATAGCAGACTTTTCGTTTTGTAAAGAATTGTCTGCGGGTGAATATGTCCTCAAACTCAAATAATTCTTACCAGTAAACTTATTCCCATCAAGAGTAATTTCTACAGTATCTGTTAATACCTGTTTGTCATAATTCCCCTCTTTAGTAAATCTGATTGTATTATTTTTCACATACTCGATTTTAACAGAAGCCTCAGCTCCGTTTATCGGGTTACATAAATTTATGACGTCACCTGTTTTTGATAAGTTCCACAAATCAACCCCCGAAAGTTTAAAATTTTTCGGATATTCTGTTGCAACTAATTTTGAAACAACTCGCCAAGTACCGAATAAATCAGCAGGGACAGCCTCAGTTAAAGATATACCTGTTGAAAGCGTAGTTGTATTTTCCTCTGCTAAAACATTAACTCCGCATAAGAAAAATACACAAATAATTATAACTGATTTTTTTAGCATTTCTAACATACCTGTACTATTATATAATAATTTATTTGCTAAAAACAATAATTTAATTAACCTATGTTACGGCAAAAATAATTTGCAGCAAAATAATATTTAAGATTATTACTATTTTTTTATCAAATAATCATAAACATCATTTTTATTAAGATTGAAAAAGGTCGACAAAATAACCGAAATATCCTTATCTGAAAAATTCTTATTTTTTAATAATTTTATTTTATCATCATAATCACTGACTAAAGATTTAGCGATAGAACGATGAAGCATTACAACGAACTCCCCTTTAATTTCTTCCTTTTGAGTGAAATGATTTAACATTTTATCTGAAGTATCTGTCAATACTTCTTCAAAAACCTTCGTTAACTCACGCCCAACAGAAACTTTTCTATCAGGAAATTCTTTTGATATTAATTTTAAAGTATCTAAAATACGCTTTGGTGATTCATAGAATACAACATCTGTATTTTTATATTTATTAAAAATCTCTGTAATTTGTTTATCAGATTTCGGTAAAAATCCGACAAAAGCAAACTCATCAGTTTCCCTTGAAATTTGTGAAATAAAGGTTACAACAGCATTAGCTCCCGGCAGCGAAGTAACGGAAAAGCCTTCTTTTTTTAGTTCATCTACTATTACAGAACCTGGATCACAAAACAATGGAGTTCCGGCATCAGAAACAAGCGCAACCTTTTTCCCTGACTTTAAAAGTGAAATTATCTGATTAACCCGTTCTTTTTCATTAAATTTGTGATAAGACAGGCATTTTGTATCAATAGAAAAATGATTAAGAAGTTTTTGAGTATTACGACTATCTTCACACGCAATAATATCAACAGACTTCAAAACTTCGATTGCTCTGTTCGTTATATCACCTAAATTTCCGATAGGTGTAGGTACTATATAAAAATCAAATTCCCGCATACAAAAAATCTCATAATTACAGAAAAGCGGATTAAAATTTAAAATTTAATCCGCTTACAATTATTTCACAACAATATTAACTAACTTCTTAGGTACGACAATAGTTTTAATAATCGTTTTACCTTCAGTTAAAGATTTTATTTTTTCAGTTGATAAAGCTATTTCTTTCATTTCTTCCTGGTTAAGTCCTTCATCAACTTCAATTTTGTCTTTAACCTTGCCGTTGATTTGGACAACTAGAGTTATAGAACTTGATTTGGCGAGATTTTCATCCCATTTTAACCAATCCTGATTATGAATAGAACCAACTCCGCCAAGTTCATGCCAAGCTTCTTCGGTTAAATGAACAGCAACAGGTGACATCAATTTCATTAATGCAACTATTGAGAAACTAAGTATAAGTTTGTCTTCATCATCTAATGAAGGTTTTTTAGCTTGCCAATCATAGATAGCATTAGTCAATTCACGATATTTTGAAATTACCGTATTAAACTGAAAATCATTTGAAATATCGTTTGTTATACCTTTAATAGACATATGGACAAATCTTAACAAGTCGTCATTTTCTTTCTTCTTTAAATCACCTGCTTTAATTTCAGGAATATTTAAAGAAATATTTTCGGCATTAGTTGAAATCAATCGCCAAACTCTGTTTAAGAATTTGTAACATCCTTCAACACCTGCATCAGACCAGTCGAAATCTCTTGCCGGAGGAGAATCCGAAAGAATAAACAATCTTGCTGTATCAGCTCCGTAGTTTTCAAAGATTTCATCAGGGTCTACAGTATTACCTTTGGATTTAGACATTTTTGAACCATCTTTTAAAACCATACCCTGAGTTAACAGGTTTTTAAAAGGTTCGTCAAAATCCAATAAATTACAATCTCTAAGAGCTTTTGTAATAAATCTTGAGTACAATAAGTGAAGAATTGCGTGTTCAATACCGCCTACATACTGATCGACAGGTAACCAATGATTTACCTTATCTTTATTAAAGCATTCTTTTTCATTTCTTGCATCAGAATATCTTAAATAATACCAGCTTGAACACATAAATGTATCCATCGTATCCATTTCACGAACAGCATGTCCGCCGCAGACAGGACAAACAGTATCTTTAAATGTCTTTGATGTAGTTATTGGAGATTTACCCACTACACTAAAATCAACATCTTTAGGAAGCATTACAGGCAAATCTTCCTCTTTAACAGGCTGAATACCGCATTTGTCGCAATATACAACAGGTATAGGCGCTCCCCAATATCTTTGACGTGAAATCAGCCAATCTCTGAGTCTGTATTGAGTTTTAAATTCACCGAAACCTTCATCAACAGCTTTTTGTGTAATAGCTTTTTTTGCTTCGGTATTTTTCATCCCGTTAAATTCATTTGAATTTACAAGAATACCTTCTTCAACATAAGCAGAATCTTTGCAGTCTGATGGATTTTTCGGATTTTGTATAACGACTTTAAGCGGTAAATTATATTTCTTAGCAAAATCGAAATCTCTTGTATCATGTGTAGGTACTGCCATTACAGCACCTGTTCCGTATTCTACAAGAGCATAATCTGCAGTCCAAAGCGGAAATTCTTCGTTAGTAAACGGATTTATGCAATGAGTTCCTAAAGGAACACCTGTCTTTACTCTATCAGTAGACAAACGTTCAATTTCCGTCATTTTTCTTGCATTTGCTCTGTATGCTTCAACCGCTTCTTTATTTTCAGGTGTTGTAAGTTTCTCAATATCTTTATATTCAGGAGCAACAACAAGATATGTTATACCATGAACCGTATCAGGCCTTGTTGTGTAAACAGGAACTTCCATTCCGGGGATTTCTTTAACCTTAAATCTAAAAATTGCACCGTGTGATTTTCCAATCCAATTAGCCTGCATAGTTTTTACGTTATCACCCCAGCCTTTAAGTAGGTCTAAATCATTAAGTAAAACATCAGCATAATCGGTAATTTTCAAGAACCATTGAGATAGGTATTTTTTCTCAACAACACTGTCACATCTCCAGCATTTGCCGTCAATAACCTGCTCATTTGCCAGAACTGTTCCACATTCGTTACACCAATTTACAGCAGCTTCTTTTTTATAAGCTAGTCCTTTTTTGTATAACTGTAAAAATAACCATTGTGTCCACTTATAATAATCCGGCTTGCAGGTAGTAACTTCTCTGTCCCAATCATATGACAAACCAAGCATTTTAAGTTGTTTTGTCATATAAGCAATATTTTCATCAGTCCATGTTTCAGGATCTGCACCATGCTTCATTGCGGCATTTTCAGCAGGCAAACCAAAACTGTCCCATCCCATAGGATGAAGTACGTTATATCCCTGAGCTTTTTTAAAACGTGCAATAACATCAGTAATTGTATAATTTCTTACATGTCCCATATGTAATTTACCTGACGGATACGGAAACATTGATAAAGCATAATATTTTGGTTTATCACTTTCATCCGGAGTTTTGAATACTCCTTCATCTTCCCATATCTTTTGCCACTTTTTTTCTATTTCCTGCGGAAAATATGCCTCTTTCATTCTTTTCTTTCTCCATTTCTCAGGGAATAATACAATCATAATAAGAAATATCTAAATTCCCTTTTTACAAACCTTCTTTCATAAAATATCATAAAGAAAAATTCTTGTAAAATGTTCTGCATATAATATGTATAAACATATAAAAAGTGGTAAGTTTAATTATTAAAACTTACCACTTTTTCATTATCCCATTAATTTATCTATTGCAAAGCTTCTTGTTTCTTTTGCTGATATTTATTTTTCAATTGTTGAGCTTTTGATTGCATTTGAGTTGCTGTTTTTTCTTGTTTTTTAGCATTCTTAGTTTTCTTACCCATTGTTTTAACAGTTTTGTTCATTTTCTTGCTTGTTTTCATATTGCTTGCAGTTGTTTTAACGGATTTCTTTGCTGTCTTTTTTTCAT
>Ga0247611_10004238_pt1 | contig 20120 bp, 10 predicted proteins | sample 177DNAGHGhighgp2_FD_192422 | JGI IMG/M metagenome (GOLD analysis project Ga0247611, IMG submission 192422) | Sheep rumen microbial communities from Palmerston North, Manawatu-Wanganui, New Zealand - 1770 DNA GHGhigh gp2 | ecosystem: Host-associated > Mammals > Digestive system > Stomach > Rumen...
TTAAGGACCAGAATGCAGGCAAGAAGTTCGTTACGCTTGATGGTGAGGAGCATACTCTCGGTGAGCATGACCTCGCTATCTGCAACGCTGAGGAGCCAATGTGCATAGCAGGTGTGTTCGGCGGTAAGGGTTCCGGCACATACGAGACCACAAAGAACGTAGTGCTGGAGTCAGCCTATTTCCACCCAACATGGATTCGTAAGTCTGCACGTCGCCATGGTCTTTCTACCGACGCTTCATTCCGCTTTGAGCGTGGCATAGACCCTAACGGAGCTATATACGCACTGAAGCAGGCTGCACTGCTGTGTAAGGAACTGGCAGGTGCAAAGGTATCTATGGAGATTAAGGATGTATATCCTAATCCTATCGAGAACCCGAAGATGCGCCTTGACTTCACATACGTGGACAACCTCATCGGCAAGAAGATTGGTAACGACACTATAAAGAGCATACTCAAGTCACTTGAGATAGAGATAAACGCAGAAGATGCTGAAGGACTCGACATCACAGTCCCTGCATACCGTGTGGACGTACAACGCCCATGCGACGTAGTGGAGGACATCCTGCGTATCTACGGCTACAACAACGTGGAGATACCTACACAGCTGAAGTCAACACTTACCGTGAAGGACTTTGAGGACCAGCGTCATAAGCTGATGAACCTCGTGGCTGAGCAGCTCGTGGGTGCAGGCTTCAACGAGATACTCAACAACTCACTGACGAAGGGTGCGTACTACGCTGACCTGAAGGCTTACCCTGCCGACAAGTGCGTAACAATAGTAAACCCACTGTCAAGCGACCTTAACGTGATGCGCCAGTCACTGCTGTTCGGTGGTTTGGAGAGCATCATGCGCAATGCTAACCGCCGTATGCCGAACCTCCGTTTCTTCGAGTTTGGTAACTGCTATCAGCACTTCAACGAGAAGAAAGACGACGAGAACCCTATGAAGGCATACTCAGAGGAGAGCCACCTCGGTCTGTGGATTACAGGTAAGCGCGTGGAAGGTTCTTGGATTCATGCCGATGAAGACAGCACATACTATGAATTGAAGGCTCATGTTGACAATATCCTGCGTCGTATCGGCATGCCACAGGGTATGCTCGTATGCGAGAAGACTGACAACGACATCTTCTCTGCCGGCATCAAGATGATGAACCGTGGCGGAAAGGTGTTTGTGGAGTTGGGCATAGTAAGCAAGAAACTGCAGAAGCAGGCTGACATAGACCGTGAGGTGTTCTTCGCCGACATCAACTGGACACAGGTGACTAACGCCGTGAAGAAAGCAGAGGTACACTTCACTGAGATTCCGAAATATCCTGCTGTAAGTCGTGACCTTGCACTGCTCATTGACAAGAACGTAGAGTTCGCACAGATTGAGCTGATTGCCCGTCAGACAGAGAAGAAGTTGCTGAAGCAGGTTGAGTTGTTTGACGTCTATGAGGGCAAGAACCTGCCGGAGGGCAAGAAGTCTTACGCCGTCAACTTCGTGCTGCAGGACAGCGAGAAGACGATGAACGACAAGGCTATCGACGCCATCATGAACAAGCTCATCAACAACCTCAAGAAGCAGCTTAACTGTGAACTGAGATGATGCTTAATGCATAATGCATCGCTCGGCGCTCGCGACGCTTTTAACAAGGCCGCAGGCCGACTAAAAGAATTCATAATTAAATAATTAATAATTAATAACTCATCCCTCCCTCACATTCCCTCCCTCACAGGGAGGGTTGGGGTGGGTCTCATAATTCATAATTCACTTATATATCCAATGGGAAGAGCATTTGAATATCGTAAGGCCACCAAGTTGAAGCGTTGGGGCCACATGGCAAAAACTTTCACACGTCTGGGTAAGCAGATTGCTATTGCTGTAAAGGCTGGCGGTCCTGACGCAGACACCAACCCTACACTGCGTTCCATCATCGCTACTTGTAAGCGTGAGAACATGCCTAAGGACAACATCGAGCGTGCTATCAAGAACGCCATGGGTAAGGACCAGTCTGACTACAAGGAGGTAACATACGAAGGATACGGTCCTCACGGAATCGCCGTCTTCGTTGACACCCTGACTGACAACACCACACGTACCGTGGCTGACGTACGTTCAGTATTCAACAAGTTTAACGGCAACCTCGGTACTACCGGCTCACTCTCTTTCCTTTTTGACCATAAGTGTGTGTTCACATTCAAGAAGCCTGCCGACCTCGACATGGACGACCTCATTCTTGAGCTCATCGACCTCAACGTTGACGACGAGTTTGACGAGAACTATGACGAGGAGAAGGAGGAGACCACAATCTCTATCTACGGCGACCCTAAGTCATACGCACAGATACAGAAGTTCCTTGAGGAGAAGGGCTTTGAGGAAATCGGCGGTGAGTTCACCTACATTCCTAACGACCTGAAGGACGTGGACGAGGAGCAGCGCGCTACCATCGACAAGATGATTGAGAAGCTCGAGGAGTTTGACGACGTACAGACTGTCTATACCAACATGAAGCCGGAATAAACAAAACCGCAAAATAACAAAAACAGAAAATGGCAATACGCAACAAACTGCGTATTGCCATTTCTTTTTTTACTGACTAACAAGCATTTTAGAACGGTACGGAAATAATAATTAAAAGAATATTTGCCTATTTTCCACAATTTTATTAACTTCGCATATTAAACATATAACAAACTAAATTATGCATAACCTGAATCTAAAAGTATTCTTTGCACTTTGTGCCCTTATTTTAACAAATATCGCCCATGCCACAGAAGGATGGGACGAGGCTCTGTATAAACAGATAGAGAGCCGCATTATAGCCCCTACATTCAAGAATAAGACTTACAACATCAAGAAATACGGCGCATCCGTAAAGGCAAGTGCCGCAAAGAACCAGCAGGCCATAAACAAAGCCATAGAGACTTGTTCAAAAGCCGGCGGCGGTACGGTAGTTGTATCTGGAGGTACTTATCTCACAGGTGCAATACGTATGCAGAGCAATGTAAACCTGCGCATCGAGAAGGATGCAACCATTCTCTTTGCATACGAGCCAGACCTTTATCCAATGGTTAAGACACGTTGGGAGGGTCTTGACCTTATGAACTACTCTGCCTGCATCTATGCCTATCAGGCACAAAACATAGCTATCAGTGGCGAGGGAACACTCGACGGCAATGGCGAGAACGAGACATGGTGGCAGTGGTGCGGAGCAAAGAAATTCGGTTTCAACGAGAACACCCCACAGTCTCAGGCTATGCCTTACCTTGGCAGCGACAAGTTTGGCAAGGACTCTTTAGGCAATCAGATGAGCAACCGCAACACCCTGTTGTGGATGTCAGACAATAACATTCCTGTTGAGCAGCGCATCTTCGGCAAAGGCCACGGCATGCGTCCACAGCTGGTGAATTTCTATGAGTGCCAGAACATTCTCATCGAGGGTGTAACCATGCTGCGCTCACCATTCTGGGTTATAACACCTACACTGTCTAAGAACATTACTGTACGCAAGGTAAAGATTATAAACGAGGGTCCTAACGGTGACGGTTGCGACCCTGAGTCATGTGAGGACGTGCTGATAGAAGACTGTATATTCCATACCGGCGATGACTGCATAGCCATCAAGAGCGGACGCAATGCAGACGGACGCCGTGCTAACGTACCTTCACAGAATATCATCGTGCGCCGTTGTGTCATGGAGGATGGCCACGGTGGCGTGGTATTGGGTTCTGAGATTTCAGCAGGCGTGCGCAACGTGTTCGCCGAGGACTGTAAGATGGACTCACCAAACCTTGACCGTGTGTTGCGTATCAAGACAAACACCTGCCGCGGCGGTGTGACAGAGAATGTATATATGCGTAACATAGAGGTAGGACAGTGTCGCGAGGCAGTACTACGCATCAATCTCGTATATGAGCCAAGAGAGCAGGCTAAGCGTGGCTTTATACCTACTGTGCGCAACGTGTATATGGAGAACGTAACTTGTCAGAAGTCACGTTACGGCATCTTGCTCAACGGATTGGAGGACCATGACAATATTTACAATATCAATGTAAAGAACTGTACTTTCAACGGTGTGCAGGAGGAGAAGGTGCGCAAGACCGGCAAGTGTCACGACATACACTTTGACAACCTCCGCATCAATGGCGAGCTGGTTCTTTCTGAGCCTCCATTCCAGCACTATTCAGAGTGGATGGCATGGAGTGAGATGCAGCGTGTACCAAACCCTATCTACCTTGACTTCACCGACAAAGCAAAGCGTCCTAACGGCAAGTGGTCATACGTGATGGGCATAGAGCTTGAGGGTATTCTCGATACATGGTTGGCATACCAGAATCCTATCTTCAAGGATTACGTCATACGTTATCCTGAACAGATGATTAAGGCTGACGGTACCACTACAGGCTATGACATTAAGGCTTATAACCTCGACAATATCCGTCCGGCACGATTCATCCTCAGGGCAAACCGTCTGTTCCCACACGAGGGCTCAGACAAGGCGCTGCAGACTTTCTTCCGCCAGTTGGAGGAGCAGCCACGCACGAAGGAAGGTGTATGGTGGCACAAGGAGATATACCACTGGCAGGTATGGCTTGACGGTATATACATGGGACTACCTTTCTATACTCTTTCTGCTGCAGAGCTGAAGGGCGAGAAGGCTGCAAAGAAATACTATGACGATGCCGTTGACCAGATAGGCAAGACATTCCTGCGCACATACGACGCAAAGACAGGTTTGTGGAAGCACGCATGGGACGAGACACACACCATGTTCTGGGCAAACAAGGAGACAGGATTGTCACAGCACACATGGGCACGCGCCATGGGATGGTTCGTGATGGCTATGGTAGAGATTCTTGATGCCCTGCCAGAGAACTATGAGCGTCGTGGTGAGGTGGTTGACATGTTGCAGCAGGCAATGACTGCCGTACTGAACTATCAGGACAAGAAGAGCGGTGTATGGTATGACGTGATGGACGTGAAAGACCCGAAGAACTACCTTGAGTCAACCGCTACGGCTATGTTCACTTACGCACTGCTCAAAGGTGCCCGACTGGGTTACCTGCCTACAAAGGACAATTGGGCAGTAGGCAACAAGGAATGGCCTCTGTGTGAGAAGGCAAAGGCTGCCGGCGCAGAGAAATATGACTTCAAGGCAGAAGGTGTCAAGGCATACTACAATATGCTGAAGCACTTCATAAAGGTGAATGATGACAAGACCATCAGTCTCACCCGCTGTTGTGCAGTGAGCGGACTCGGTCCGGAGAAGAGTCCAAACCGTGACGGCTCATTTGAATACTATATGTCAGAGCCTATCCGCGACAATGACGCCAAGGGTATCGGCCCGTTCATCTGGGCTTCACTTGAGATGGAGCGCGACGGTTTCAAAGCCGGATTCTAATCCCAAACGCAGGAAGAGTTAAAAGTTGATGATTCAAAAAAACAGAAGATGTATATGAAAAAAATTCTGCTATCCCTTATATTACTTGCGACATGCGTTACTATGCATGCTGCCAAGGCTGCCAACTTCAGACGCGAGGTAACACTACAGGACGGACGCACTGTAACCATTCATCTCGTAGGTGATGAGAATGTACACTATCTCTGCACCGAAAACGGAGAAGTGATAAAGAAAGACGATGCTGGTTACCGCGTCGCCACACAGGCTGAGATTGACGAGCTGAACAATACCATAATGCAATACAGCCAGGCGCAGGCACAGGCACAGGCTAAAGCCATCACGGCACTTAAGGCTGACAAAAACGAAGGCATATATGGCTACCAGCTGTTCCCTCACACTGGCAAGCAGAAAGTATTGGTATTAATGGCAGAATTTGCCGACCTCAAGTTTACATATACGAAGAACGACATTGACTCCATACTCAACAGCTCTGCAAAGACAAGAATGCGTAACACAAATTCCAAGAGCTATACCTCGGGCACGGAGACTATCATTACCCGCAATTCTTTATACTACAGCTACAGCTCAGCCAGAGAATATTTCAAGGCAAGCAGCGACGGACAGTTTGAGCCTGAGTTTGACGTGTACGGACCATACACGTTGCCTAACAACATGACCTACTACGGAACAGGACACAGCGACAGAATGGACCTCTTTGTCCCTGCCGTATGCTCATTGGCAGATAATGACGTTGACTTCTCTGAATATGACCAGGACAATGACGGATTTGTTGACTTAGTATATATATTTTATGCCGGTTACGGAGCAAACGTCACTGGTGACGAGAGACAGATATGGGCTAAATGCAGTTACATGCTTAATCCCTTTACATGCGACGGGAAAACAGTCTACCGTTTCGGTGTGAATGCAGAACTGTTGGCAAATGAAGACGTTATTAACAAAAAAACAGGATTGCCCTACATTAACGGTATAGGCGTATTTTGCCATGAGTTCAGCCATGCCATGGGATTACCTGACTTCTACCCCACTGTCACATGGTATGTATATAATAACGGTACCCCCACATATGACTTTTCCAAGTTTGACAATCAGTCGATGGAGGACTGGGACCTGATGGACAACGGCCTCAACAGCGGGCTCACCAACTGGCCTCCTCTCTACACTGCATTTGAGAGGGAACTGATGGGATGGACTAAGATTGACACACTAAGCAAGCCTGCCGATGTAACGATGAAACCTCTGTTACACGGCGGCAAGGCTTACAAGATACTCAACGACAATGACCCTACGGGCAATGAGTATTGGATATTGGAAGCCCTGTCTGCCGATTCTTTGACAGAGACATGGCACCAACACCTGTGTGGCAGAGGCTTGCTCGTAACACATGTAAACTATAATCCTAACACTTTCATTTCCTTTAACGCTTCAGGAGTAGTAAACAAAGTAAACAACACAGCTGGTTCACCCGGCATAACCGTGCTCACAGCTGATGGTTACCTGCCAAGCTCATACCACACACTGATAACAGATGAGTCAAGCTCAGACTTTATGACCCCGGCACAATTTCTGACTCATGAATCTGGTGACCCTTATCCGGGTTCGCAGAACGTGACAGAGATAACAGGCTACAAGCCATACACTGGCACCGTGGACAAGCCTATTACTGACATTGCCATGGCTGACGACTTTACCGTGACCTTCAAGTTTATGGGAGGCGCTACAGCAATACAAGAGGTAAGAGCCTTTGACAACAGCAACAAGGACACCTATTACACTCTTGACGGTCGAGCTCTGAACGGTCAGCCTACTGCTGCCGGAATATACATAAAAGGCGGTAAGAAGATTGTAATAAAATAAGAGAATAGTATTTCTCACAACCTCATAAAAGTACATCTATAAAAAACAGAAATGACAAACCCTTTCTTTGAAAAATACAACACACCGCACGGAACCGTGCCATTTGACAAGATAAAGTTAGAACACTTTGAGCCTGCATTCATTGAGGGCATACGCCGTGACAAGGAGGAACTTGAACTCATCATAAACAATCCTGAACCACCTACGTTTGAGAACACCATCATCAACGACCAACTTGACGAGGACTATTACTCTCTCTTAGGAAATGTATCTACCGTATTCTTCAACCTGCTGTCGTCTGAGACCAATGATGACATGGAGGACTTGGCACAGAAGATACAGCCTATGCTGACAAAGCACGAGAATGACGTGGTGCTCAACGAGAAGTATTTCCAACGTATAAAGGCTGTATATGACAACCACAGGGAACTGACACCAGAAGAAGACATGTTGCTGAACAATGTGTATGAGGGATTTGTTCGCTCTGGTGCGCTTCTTGACGAGAAAGGGAAAGAGAAACTACGTGCCCTGACAGAGGAAAGCAGTATGCTGTCATTGCAGTTCTCACAGAACCTGCTGAAAGAAAACAAGGCTTTCTCTCTGCATATCACTGACGAGAAAGACCTTGCCGGACTACCCGACACTCAGCGCGAGGCTGCCGCACAGACAGCGAAAGAGCGCAAGAAGGAAGGTTGGGTGTTCACTCTTGACGCTCCCTCCTACGGACCTTTCATGCAATATGCTGAGAACCGTGAACTGCGTCATAAGTTCTTTATGGCACGCAACACTGAATGTACGCACGACAACGATGCCAATAACCTTGAGATATGCAAACGTCTTGTCAACATACGCCGTGAGGTAGCACAACTGTTAGGCTTTGACACCTATGCCGACTATGTATTGAAGAAGCGCATGGCATCCAACGTGGCAAACGTATATGACCTGCTTGACAAACTTATCGAAGCATATAAGCCAACGGCACTGAAAGAGTATGAGGAAGTGAAAGACAAAGCGCGCCGCATGGAAGGCGAGGACTTCAAGCTGGAACCATGGGACATGGCATTCTATTCCCATAAGCTGCAGTTGGAGAAATACAACGTTGACTCAGAGATGCTGCGTCCTTACCTGGAGCTGTCAAAAGTCATTGACGGTGTATTCGGACTGGCTAACCGTCTGTATGGCATCACGTTCAAGGAGAACAAGGATATCCCTGTATATCATCCTGACGTAAAGGCCTACGAGGTGTTTGACCGTGACGGTTCATATCTGGCAGTGTTCTATGCCGACTTCCATCCTCGTGAGGGCAAGCAAGGAGGTGCATGGATGACATCATTCCAAGACCAATACATAAGTCAGAAGGGTGAGAACATCAGACCACACGTCAGCGTAGTGATGAACCTTACCAAACCTACAGAAGAAAAGCCCGCACTGCTCACTCTGGGTGAGGTGGAGACATTCCTCCATGAGTTCGGCCACTCCCTGCACGGTATGTTTGCTAACACACGCTTCGAGGCACTCTCAGGTACAAGCGTATGGTGGGACTTCGTAGAGTTGCCATCACAGTTCATGGAGAACTTCTCACTTGAGAAGGAGTTCCTTCATACCTTCGCATTCCACTACAAGACAGGTGAGCCTATGCCCGACGAGTTGATAGACCGTCTGATAGCAGGTCGCAACTATAATGTTGCGTCAGGCTGCCTCAGGCAGGTAAGCCTCGGACTGTTAGACATGGCATATTACACAAAGAAAGACGAGTTCAACGAGGACATCATCACCTTTGAGAAGAAAGCATGGGAGAAAGCCATCATAGGCAAGCAGTTGCCCGACACCTGCATGACCGTACAGTTCTCACACATCATGGCAGGAGGCTATGCTGCCGGTTACTACAGCTATAAGTGGGCAGAGGTGCTTGACGCCGACGCTTTTGCCGTATTCAAGAAAGAAGGTATATTCAATACTGCCACGGCACAGCGTTTCCGTGACTGCATATTGTCTAAAGGCGGCACCGAGCATCCTATGACACTTTATAAGCGTTTCAAGGGTAGCGAGCCCACCATTGACGCATTACTTGAGAGAAACGGGATAAAGAAAATTCATAATGCATAATGCATAATTCCAAAATGGAGGACAAGCAGAAATCATTAGACTCAAAATACCTGCGCATGGCGCGCATCTGGGCAGAAAACAGTTATTGCAAGAGAAGACAGGTGGGTGCGCTAGTGGTAAAAGACCACATGATTATAAGCGACGGCTACAACGGTACCCCCAGTGGATTTGATAACGTATGCGAGGAGAATAACATATCCTTCCCATACGTGCTGCACGCCGAGGCTAACGCTATTACAAAGCTTGCACGAAGCAACAACAACAGCGACGGAGCCACACTGTATGTCACTGCCGCACCATGCATCGAATGCGCCAAACTGATAATACAGTCGGGCATAAAACGTGTGGTATATGCCGAGACATACCGTCTTGACGACGGTCTGAAACTGCTGAAACGCGCAAACATAGAGACCGTTTTACTTGAGGTGCAATAACCAACCTTACTGATTGACTATTGCCAGGATATTACATATCGTCTTACTCTCCCTTCTGCTGCTGGTACCAGCCAAGGCGAAGAGAAACATACCGTTCATTTTCGCAGAATACAACTGCGAGAACTTCTTTGACTGCCGTCACGATACCCTTAAGCAAGACAAAGAGTTCCTGCCCGACGGAGACCACCACTGGACATTCTCCCGTTACTGGAAGAAGGCGAATGATATCAGCCGTGCCATTCAGCAATGTGGTGAATGGCCTCAGGCTCTTGATGACGGGTTGCGGCATCCCTATCACCTTCCCGACGTTGTAACCTTGTGTGAGGTAGAGAACGACAGCACCATGCTGATGCTCACAAGGCGCGCCGCACTGAAAGGGGCATCATACAACTATGTCATGACAGACTCTCCCGACAGGCGTGGCGTGGATGTAGCACTGCTCTATAATCCACTAACCTTCAAGGTACTCACACACAATGCCATCCGCATAGACACCGACAACAACGGTCGCCCCACTCGTGACGTGCTGTATGTATGCGGCACTACACGCAACAAAGACACACTGCATATATTCTCCCTCCATGCTCCCAGCCGCACCAACGGCAAACAGGCATCCGAGCAACGCCGACTGCTGGTGGCAGAGGCCGTCAACGCCGTTGTTGACTCTATTCTCACCTCTTCGCCCCATGCCGCCATCATCATAGCCGGCGACTTCAACGACTATTCGCAAGACAAGTCCATACGCATGATGTGCCATTCTGGGTTACAAGAAGTATCAGAGCAAGTCAAGGGCATCAACTATGAGCAGACAGGAGCAAGCGGCACATACAAATACCAAGGCAAATGGGACAGCCTTGACCACATCATTCTCTCCCCCACCCTGTTACGATGCATCACACACTGCTATATTCTTGACAATCCACACCTGCTGGAGGATGACAAGACATACGGAGGCAAGAAGCCATTCCGCTCCTTTCTCGGACCGCAATATCACGGTGGCGTAAGTGACCACCTGCCAATGGTCTTGAGAATGGAGCTCAAGACTCACTGACCTCCCCCTAACGCTGTGTCAAGAAACTCTTTCGCTTCCCGCTGCATCTGCTGGTTAAAGAAATGCTTCTCATCCCATATCTTCGTGACAAAGTTTCCGTCAGCCTTCTGCTGTCGCCACACTTCACGCATCTTTGCGTAGGCATTCTCTACACCCTCAACAGGAAACAACTTGTCGCGTGAGCCGTTAAAGAACAATGTTGGCTTAGGACAAGCCAGTGCGGCCACGTCAGCATAGTCCATAAGGTTACGTATGCCCGGTACAAGCATGGAGTACGCCGAACCTCCCTTATTTTGGTTATTAGTCAAAGACATAAGGTGTTCCGTATCATTCATCCAGCACACAGACACACTTACCTTGATAACATCACTGAGGGCAGCAGCCATCCAAGAGCGGTAGGCACCCATGGAAAATCCTACACAGCCAATCCTTTTCCCGTCCACCATAGGCAGATGAGCAAGAAACTCCGCCGAACGTATATCGTCCCATGTTATCCATGCCCCCCACGACGTTCCCATCTGGAGCAAATTGGCTGACAAAGCCTGCTGGGAGTCATACCTCACTCCCTCCTTCCTGCCACGGTCGCCCCAGAACAGAGCATCAGTGCTGAGCACCACATAGCCGGCACGCGCAAACTCATCGCCTACATACCTGCCATCGTAACAACGTTGTACCCAATCCTCAGCATCAGCCACCACCAGCGAGTCTACGCCAAAGGGCCTCACCATCTTCTCCTTGCCTATGGAGAAATGGGCACCATGGTCATGCAGCATCAGCAAGGCGGGCAGTCCCCCCTTCTTCTTCTTGTCTGGCACGAGCAGATACGCCGTCACCCTCTCCCATTTGTTTATATTGAATTTTATCTTCAGAGCCTCATAACCGTCACGCTGCTCCCTGCCAGTCACCTCATAGCCATAGTCCTCAGGTGCCGGAGGAGTCATCCGCATAGTCTTGAACACTTCCTCGCGCGCTTTCTTACGCCATTTCTTAAATGACATATTGCGTTGCTTGTTCTGCCAACTCCAAGGCCATGTCAGCTCCGCCTTCAACTGCTGATAAAACAAAGGCATGTCACACTCCGTACCATAGTCCATACCGGGAACCCGTGGAGGCTGAGCCACCTTCTTCTGTGCACACACGCTTAACACACCCACACACAGAATTATCATCACTTGAAACACCTTCTTTCGCATCATCCTATCCTCTCTGTCATTATTTTATTACAAGCCTCTCCCCCGGTCCGTTCACATTCCTTATGCTATAGTCCTCCACATCATCCAGCATTATCATCGGACGAGCGTCAGGACGTTTTGTGGTAAACGTCAGATTACTCAATTTCAGTCCACGTACGTGACGCGCATACACGCCGTATGACGGAGTAAAGCCCGCGAACTTAGGCTCCGGGTAGTTCGTCCCCTGCTCACGGTACTCTCTACTCACATGCTCTGGGCGCCCACCACCGGCATACTCCACACGCACTTTGCTTATGCTTATGTTCTCCAGCGGTGTGCCTGACATACCTGTTATTATTATCCCCGCAATGGAATCTGCATTAAGGCACGTCACATTCTTTATCTTTATGTCTCTGCCAGTAGATATATCCGCACGCTCTTCTGGTCCTCTGTTCCTGCATCCAGTGGTTATGTATATAGGATAATGATGGGTGTGGTCTATAAACATACCGTCAACCCTCACATTCTCCATCAGTCCTTGGTCCACGCTCTCAAAGGCCAGTCCGCTGCTATACTCACCACGACAATTCTTTATCTTTATATTACGATAGCCGCCATTACTCTCCGTACCGAGCTTTATGCGTCCACATACCCATCCTACGGGCTCGGGTATCTTCGTTCCGTCAAGGTATGTGCCACACTTATAGCCTGTGACAGTACAGTTCTCCACCGTTACATCCTCACACGGCACCACCTTTTTCAACGCATACGAGCTCTTTAGCACTATGGCATCATCATGCGAGGTATTGACAACAGAATTACGTATCACCAGCTTCTTGCAACAGTCTATATCCACGCCGTCACGATTCGTATCCACCGTTATACCTTCAATCAGCGTATTCTCACATCCCGTCACTATTATGGCGAAATGGCCACCACGATATATGGTCACATCGCTTATTTTTACATTCTTGCACAACTTAAAGGCTATGCTCTTGTCACCGGTGTCCACACCGCCGCCCTGCACTATGCCAGCCTTCTCCTTGTCTTTCTTTGTCAGACCGACTCCATCTATAAACCCTTTTCCCGTCACGGCTATGTCATGCTCACCGTCAGCCCATATCAGAGAGTTATGGAAAAAGGTATGACCGCCATCCTGATACTGAGGACCCTCCCATGGTTCCCTTGCGTCATAGGCATGCATAGACTCCGGTGCTGCTATTATCTTCGCACCGTCCGCCAGATGCAGTTCTACACCCGACTTCATCCTTATGCTACCACACAGATATTCTCCACGCGGCACCACCACCCTGCCGCCGCCGTTACCGGCAGCAGCCTCTATGGCACGATTTATGCTTCTGTGAGTCAAAGTCTTACCATCTGCCACGGCACCATAATCCATCACATTATACTCCTTTGTCTTTGCCTTCACACATATTGCCACACAAAGAAGCAATAATGTAACAATCCATTTATTCCTCATTATACCTTATTTATTATACATTATACATTATTCCATTATACCTTCCTCCCTATTCCATTGTAAAGTTACTATTTTCCATCCATTCCACAAAATTATCTCCTTCCTTTTTCCTTTTCCCAGACATAAAAGACACAGGGCAGTATGCTTACATGCACACTGCCCTGTATCTTTTTTATGCTTTCCGTCAGAACGGTCTTTCACCAGGCATCATGCCGCCACCCATGCTGCTGCCTCCGCCTACTACCATACTGCTTTGCGTATAGCTGTATGATGCCGAGCCGCCGCTGACACTCAATGCGTCATACACCACGCCTTGGAATGACGTACCGCTTATCGTAGCACCGCCGACAACGCTGTATGTGTTGCCTACAGCCAGTCCGGGAGCAGATATCAGCACCGTGTATGTGCCGTTATAACGCGACGGGACTTTCAGCGCCGCCACATTGGTGCCGTCACTCTTTCGTAACACAAGCACCGCACCTGATGACAGCGACGTGCTGGTTACCAGTGACGGCTGCGTGCAGTAATTCGATGTAGGCGTGCTGGTGCTGCCACCTATGCCTACTACTATGCCGCCTTTTATTGCCAAGGTATTCTGGTCACAGTCAATGCCGTCCTCCGGCTGTGATGCTCCGCAACCTACTACCACGCCACCTGTGATAGTTATGTTACCGTTAGAGTCTATGCCGTCATTGTTTGTACCGTTGCCATATACATAACCACCGTTAATGGTCAATGACTTGGCAGCGTTTATCGCGTCATCATAGCAATAGCTCTCCACCTGACCGCCGTTGATTACTATCCAGTTCTTGCTCTCTATACCCTCAGCGCCCTCACCACCGGTACAGCGCACTATCAACTTGCCACCGTTAACGGTCAGCTGACCTGTGGTATCACTTTTCTTACCTACGTGCAGTCCCTTCGGCTCAGCATCACTGCTGCTCGCCATGGTGCGTCCCATACCGCTTGAGCTGCTGCCTACAGTCTGTCCCGTGGTGATAATCTTCACCGTGCCGCCATCCTGGGTATATATTCGTGCGGCACGTATTCCCTTGCCGCCATTGCCTGTAGCCTTACAAAGCAACTCGCCGCCCTTCACATATACTATACTGTCAGACTTCACACACGACGGTTGGCTGTAGTCCTGCTCCTCACTGTCATACACAGCCTTTCCGCTGTTTATTATAGTAGTGCGTCCACCTGTCACACACACCAGCGAGTCTGCCGTCACGCCCTTCGGTGCATCACCAGAGCATATTATGTTATGCACACCGCCGGCTATATACACAGCGTCATTGGCCTTTATGCCGTGGCAGCCGGCAGCCGGACGTATGTCGGTGTTAGTGCCCGCATGCAGATACACATAGTCATCACTCACTATGCCGTGCTTACCGTTAGCCTTCACGCTGAGCGTGCCCGTGCCGCTTATGAGCAGCTTACCCTCAGAGAATATCACGCCCTTCTCATCCTCGCCGTCAGTGGTAACGTATGTAGCGCCGTCACTCAGCGTGTTTGCCGTACCATCCTTCACACGCAGGTAGCAACGCTTATCTCCGTCGCTACCCTTCTGTATGTTTATCGCAGCGCCACTCTTGTTTGCCAGCGTCAGTCCGTTGAGGTCCAGTATAAACTTCTTCTCACTGTAGAGTTTGAAGTTACCGTCCGTTGACGTTCCCTGCAATATATAGTCTATCTTCTTTGCAGCGTTGACTGTAACATGCGCTCCTGACACACTTATTGCCACGTCTTCGTCCTCATAGCTATTGCCTGCTGTTGCCTGGGTAGCTATCACTACGCCGCTTTTCTTGCAGTATGTCCACTCCGCCGTGCTGCCGTTATATGTTATCGTCAGCGTCTTCAGTCCGTCAGTCTCCTCTGCCAGCATACTCTCAACGAAATCCTCATTCGTGGCATCCACCACCTCTGTCTCGCTTGCAAGGGGAGTAGCGTCAGTAACGATATCAAAGTTAGCAATATCCGTCGTACCCGTCTCACTGAGTGTGGCGCTGCCTCCGCTTACCGTTGCAGAACCACTGACGCCTGCCGTCTCAAATCCAGTAAAGTCATCACTGTTACAGGCTGTAAGCATAACAGCCACGGCAATCATTAATAAAGGTTTCTTCTTCATAATATGTATATCAATGTCTGTTGATTAGTTTTCCACGGCAAAAATAATTATTTTGGCCACGACAGACAAATGTTTAACTTTACGAAACACCGCTTTCGCTTTATTTCATTCTACCAACAACCGCCTTTTTACTTTTTTTTACGCTTTAATATTACTCTGAAACGCTTTTTCACAAGAAACACTCTCCCCTCGCAATACAAGATTTTCCCTGCCCTCACGGACAATAATGCAATTTTTTGTATTATTTTCCTTTTCCCTCAAACAAATAATAAGTAACTTTGTAATCACAAAACAACAAAACAATTTACGACACATGAGACATTTAGGACTAACCTTATTTTTCCTGCTATCTATGACACTGTGCGTCACCACCAGCGCGGCAGACAGAAGCAAACAGAACTTCAACTCTGCATGGCGACTGCATGTAGGTGATGACACAGAGGCCAGCCAGCCACAGTTTGACGACAGCCAGTGGCAGCAGGTAACCCTACCCTATGCCTTCAACGGCGACGAGGCTTTCCGTAAGGACATCGTTGATCTTACCGACACGATAGTATGGTATAGGAAGACCTTCAATGTCTCTAATGTGGACCAGAAGTATTTCCTCGAGTTCGAGGGCGTACGCCAGGGCGCCGACTTCTACCTCAACGGCCACCCCCTGGGCTACAGTGAGAACGGTGTGATGGCATGCGGCTTCGACCTTACGCCATACATCAAGGAAGGCGAGAACGTCATTGCCGTGCGCTGCGACAACAGCTGGACATACCGCTCTCGCAAGCACAACAGCCGTTACCAGTGGAACGACCGTAACTTCAACGCTAACTATGGCGGCATACCCAAGAATGTGTATCTGCACATAACAGGTAAGCTGTATCAAACCCTGCCTCTCTACAGCAACCTCGGTACCACAGGCACCTATGTCTATGCCACCGACTATGACGTGGCTGGCAAGAAGGCTGTGATAAACGTGGAGTCGCAGGTAAGGAACGAGGACTCAAGGGAGCGCACCGTATCATTGTGTGCGCAAGTCATAGATGCCGAGGGCAATGTCATTGCCGTGGCAGAGGGCAGCAAGGTGACAATCCCTGCCGGCGAGACCACCACGCTGAGCGCAAGCAAGGCAGCAGAGGGACTGCACTTCTGGTCATGGGGCTATGGCTACCTCTATACGGTTAAGACATACCTGAAGCAAGAGGACGGCACCGAGACAGACTGTACGGCTATCCGCACAGGCTTCCGTAAGACTAAGTTCGGCGAGGGCAAGATATGGCTCAACGACCGCGTACTGATGATGCACGGCTATGCACAGCGCACCAGCAACGAGTGGCCCGGCGTGGGTATCTCTGTGCCAGCATGGCTCAGCGACTATAGCAACGACCTTATGGTGAAGTCGGGCGGCAACCTCGTGCGCTGGATGCACGTCACACCTTGGAAGCAGGATATAGAATCATGTGACCGTGTGGGACTCATTCAGGCTATGCCTGCCGGCGATGCAGAGAAAGACGTGGAAGGACCACGATGGGCACAGCGCACCGAACTGATGCGCGATGCCATAATATACAACCGCAACAACCCCAGCATACTCTTCTATGAGTGTGGCAACGAGAGCATCAGCCGCGAGCATATGCTCGAGATGAAGGCCATACGCGATGAGTACGACCCACACGGCGGACGTGCCATAGGCAGCCGCGAGATGCTTGACATCAACGAGGCAGAGTATGGTGGCGAGATGCTTTACATCAACAAGTCGAAGAAGCACCCCATGTGGGCTATGGAGTATTGTCGCGACGAGGGGCTGCGTAAGTATTGGGATGAATACAGCTATCCATTCCACAAGGAGGGTGACGGTCCGTTGTATCGTGGCAAGCCAGCCACAGACTACAACCACAACATGGACCAGTTTGCCGTGGAGATGGTGCGCCGCTGGTATGACTACTGGCTGGAGCGCCCGGGCACCGGCACCAGGGTATCGTCAGGCGGAGTGAAGATAGTGTTCTCTGACACCAATACCCACCACCGCGGCGAGTCAAACTACCGCATGAGCGGCGTGACCGATGCCATGCGCATACCTAAGGATGCCTTCTTCGCTCACCAGGTGATGTGGAGCGGATGGGTGGACGACGAGAAAGAGCAGACCTATATCGTTGGACACTGGAACTATGATTGGAATAAGGATGAAGGCAACTCAAAACTCATAACTCATAACTCAAAACTTACGAAGTACGTTGTTTCCACTGCCGACGAGGTGGAGCTGTTCCTCAACGGCAGGTCGCTCGGCAAGGGACAGCGCAGCTATCACTACCTGCACACCTTCGAGGGCATACCGTATGAGCCGGGCACGCTCACTGCCGTGGGCTATACCAATGGCGTGAAGACATCGGAATATACCCTTGAGACAGCCGGCAAGCCACACCACCTCAAGCTCACTGCCATTGAGAACCCCGAAGGCATGAAGGCCGACGGTGCCGACATGGCTCTGCTCCAGGTAGAGGTGGTTGACGAGAAAGGTCGCCGCTGTCCGCTCGACGACCGTATGATACAGTTCAGCCTCAGCGGCGAGGGACAGTGGATTGGCGGTATAGGCACACGCAACAACAAGGAGACGCACCAGACTGACAGTACCAAGCGAGACGGACTGCTCGACTCCTCTGATACTAAGAATACATCAGACAACTATGTAGGTTCTACGCTGCTGCCTGTAGAGTGTGGCGTTAACCGCGTACTGGTGCGCAGTACCACAAACGCTGGCACCATACGCCTCACTGCCTCTGCAGAGGGCATGGAGCCTGCCACCATAGACCTCTCCACCTCTGCTGTAGATATTCCAAATTATCTGCCTGCCATGACACTGAAGGGAAGGCTCGACCGTGGCGAGACACCGCTGGCACCGTCATACACAGAGAAGGCCTGCGGCATCGAGATAAAGTCTGCCAAGGCTGGCTATGACTCAGAGAAAGCCCTCCTCAGCTGTGACGACAACGAGCTGTCTGAGTGGCGCAACGACGGCAGGCTGTCCACCGCATGGATAACCTACAAGCTGGCAGAGAAGGCGGTGCTGAGCGACATCTGCATGAAGCTCACCGGCTGGCGTCTGCGCAGCTATCCTATAGAGGTGTATGCCGGTAAGCAACTGATATGGAGCGGCGAGACACCTCGCAGTCTGGGTTACATTCACCTGACACCTACAAAGTCTGTAAAGACCAACGAGATAACCATCCGTCTGAAGGGTGCCGGCAAGGACAGCGATGCCTTCAGTGGCATAGTGGAGGTAGCGGAGCCTGCCGCTGGCGAACTCGACCTTTTCAAGGCAAAGGGGGGAGATGCTCCTAAGAGCGAACTCCGCATAGTAGAGGTGGACTTCATCTCATCGTGCACAAAGTGATTGTACGGATAGAGCTGACTTTACGTTTATTTTACGATCAGTTTGCATTGATTTGCACAGATAATCTAAAAAACGCGCTCGGTGACGAAAGTGTTGCCGAGCGCGTTCTGTTTTTTCAAAGAAATTTTTTATATGGGAAAAATTGCTCTGCTTCAGGGTATATAGCGATAAAAATAATTAAAATTGGTCCAACTCACGCAAAAATATTCGCTTGAGTCAATGCTATTTAGTATATTTGCGGCATATTTAAGTAATACTGACGCAAAAATATTTGCATGAGTTATGATTATTTCATTAAATCTTCTCGATTTCAGCATTTTTTGTACTGATTTCGCCAAATACTCAATATAATTGAGTAAATTTGTAGCCAAAATTTGAAATCCCCAAGCAAACGAGTATGGCAAATACGAATTTAGCAAATGCGAAGAAGGCAAAGAACGACGAGTTCTATACGCAATATCCCGATATTCAGAAGGAGATAAACGCCTATCTGGACTATGACCCGAATGTATTTCGCGGCAAGACAGTGCTCCTGCCTTGCGACGACCCAGAGTGGAGCAACTTTACTAAGTTCTTTGCGCAGAACTTTGAACTATTGGGATTGAAGAAACTGATTTCCACCAGCTATGCCCCTGAAAGCAAGAAGTACAAAATGCCATATCAGCCGACACTCTTTGAAACTGAGCAACCGCATTTCAACGCATACAAAAGTAAGACGCATGGAAAGATATTCGTACTTGAACGTGATGTAACGGGAGACAATCGTATCAACATCGAAGATTTGCAATGGCAGTATCTGGAGGGTGACGGTGATTTCCGTAGTAAAGAGATACGCAAACTGCGTGATGAGGCTGACATCATTGTAACCAATCCACCTTTCTCTCTTTTTAGGGAGTTTGTAGTTTGGCTCGTTGAATCTGAAAAGAAATTTGCAATCATTGGCAACGTTAATGCAATTTCCTATAAAGAAGTTTTTCCATTGATTAAAGATAACAAGATGTGGATGGGTGTTAGTATCCATAGCGGTGACCGTGAATTTGGAGTACCAGACACATATCCACTTGAAGCATCAGGTTGGCGAATAGATGAGAACGGTAA
>Ga0247611_10004239_pt1 | contig 20120 bp, 22 predicted proteins | sample 177DNAGHGhighgp2_FD_192422 | JGI IMG/M metagenome (GOLD analysis project Ga0247611, IMG submission 192422) | Sheep rumen microbial communities from Palmerston North, Manawatu-Wanganui, New Zealand - 1770 DNA GHGhigh gp2 | ecosystem: Host-associated > Mammals > Digestive system > Stomach > Rumen...
TGTTGAAGAGTTTTTGATGTCTGTTGAATCTGAATTAATGATAAAGGAATATGAAAAAAATCCTTTATGTAATTATGAAATGAAAGATCCTGATGCTATGAGACATGAGGGTAATTTTATATGTTGAGATGATTTAACAGTTTATATAAAAATTAAGGATGATAGAATTACTGAATTTTCATATGATTGAAATCCTAGTAATATTAGTTTAGCTGCTGCAAGTTTTTTATCTGAATTTATTGTTTGAGAAACATTAGATGAAGTCCTTACATGGAACTATGATACTTTTGTAGAAAAATGATTTGAGGTTTCTCCTAGAAGAAAAAGAGCAGTAGTAATAGCTTTATTATGAGTAAAAAATGCAATATATAAATATCGTTGAGAAGATAAGGAAGATGATTTTGATGATTTAATAGATTAGAGTTATTTATTAACACTTTCTATTTCTTGTTCTTGAAATCTATATTTTTGTGTAACGTTTGGATATTTTTCGTGATTAACTTCACTTAAGAACATATCAAGAGGTCTAATATATAATTCGTTGTTTCAGTATAATCATCTGTAAACAACATATTTTTCTTTTGTTTCTGAATGTATGGCAACATCTTCAACTATATATTGATCTCATTTGAAATGTTTATAAACACCTTTGATTTTTATTTCTCTCATCTTTTTTTTAGTTATTAGTTAAAAGATTATAGAGATTCTATTGTTATATTCTTAGCGAAATCATACCATGCTGGGTCATTGATTTGAATTACGAATTTTTTATCTCATAATTCTTTAAGAATGTTATTATTTCATTGAACTTGTATTCAGTTTTTAGTTGTACATTCATAAATTGTTACTGCAGGATTTTCTTTTAATTGTTCCTTGTTTTTGTATTGAATTACTTTTATTTCGTGAGAACAACGAACACCAGCTTGGTTAAAATCTTCATCTGATGCGTCGGCTGTATAAGAAATATTTGATGAAGGAAAAACCATTGAGTATCCTCTTCATGCATATGTCATTGATTTCTCTGGATTTATAGCAAATTGTTTTGTTGATGGTGTTTCAACAGAAACGGTTTCTTTTGCTGTTTCTTTTTGTTCTTCTTTTATTTGATTCTCAGTTTCTTTTGTTTCTTCTTTTACTTCTGTAATTTCAGTTTCTTCGGTTGTCTTTTCTTCTATTTTTATATCAACGAAATCTAATTTAGTAGGTAAGCTTAAATCAATTACAGCTTCACAAGTAAATAATTTTTCTCATTCTCATTTCATTGTTACCAATATATCATTAACTACTTTACTTGTTGTATGTGATTTTATTGTGTTTATTCATTGATCGTTTCAGAAACATACTTTTAATCAATAGCGATTTACAATATCCTTAATTGAATTAGGATTAGGGATGATGATGTAATCTTTTATTTTTTCTACTTCTTCATCACTAGCATTGTTTATAAAATAACCTCGCCGATTATTATTTTGGAAATACCAACTTTTAACTTCTGGTAATTTGTAGAATGTATCTCAATTTATTGTTGTAATCTTTTTTTCTGCATTAGCTTCAAATGTTTTTGAAAGCTGCTTGCAATTAGTATCTCATGCATCAGTACATGCAAAATAATTTATTGTTGTTACTTCATTGTTATCAAGGTTTTTTATAGATATATTCCCTTTATTATCATCTCCTACAAAAGCATAATTATCGTAGAATGCTTGTGAAAATCAAAGTCAAGCATGTGTTATATATGTTCATTGTGGAGTATTATCTACTACTTCTACTGATTCTCAGCTTTCATTAGTTGTAGGTGCAACATAGCTACTTACTTCAACTAATGGTTTTCAATTATACAATGATTCGATTGTTCATTTTATAGTAAATGTTCCTGAAAGATTTGATATGTTATTAAGAGAAACTGTTTTACTTTTTAGTAGATATATTTTAGAATCTTCAGTTATTAAGCTATGAGTATAATTAAGAATGTCTCCATCAGCTGATAGTTTTCATTCAACTTGGATATCAGTTCCGATTTCATATTCACTTTTTTCTTCTGTAATTTCTATATTTTGGTCAAAGATATTATTTTTATAAATAATTCCACATGCAATTAGAATGATTATTAGAATAACGACTATCCGTGTACCAATGTGGCTATCTTTATTTTTTTGTGGCTGTTGTCTAATAGTACCTCATGAAAATGCACTATTGCTTTGTTGTCTACTAAAAAAATCTTGTTTACTCATTATTTTTAGTATAGAGGATAAAGTAGTATTATAATAGAAAAGGTTTATGATTTTTCAAGTTGAGATTAATCGTTAATTCTCCTTGATTTTATGTACCTGTTTTATACTCTGAAGTTATAATTTTTATTTTCATAAGTTATGACAATTATGCCACAATTAGAATGATCTCAAACAGAAAAAAACTTATTGAAGGCTTTTGCTGGAGAGTCTCAAGCAAGAATGAGATATGATTATTTTGCTAAACAAGCAAAAAAAGAATGATTAGAACAGATTGCAGGTTTTTTTGAAGAAACTTCATTAAATGAAAAAGAACATGCAAAAAGATTCTTCAAATTTTTAGAATGAAGAATGGTTGAAATTACTGCAACATATCCTGCTGGTAAGATTTGAACAACTTTAGAAAATCTTAAAGCTGCAGCTGATGGAGAAAAAGAAGAATGGGAAGATTTGTATCCTGAATTTGCTAGAGTAGCAGAAGAAGAATGATTTCTTGAAATCGCTTCTGTATTTAGAATGATTGCAGTTGCTGAAAAAGCACATGAAGCAAGATATAGAAAATTATATGAAAATTTAGAAGCTGGTAAGGTGTTTAAAGCTTGAGATAAGATTATTTGGAAATGTAGAAATTGTGGATATTTACATGAAGGAATAACAGCCCCTGAAGTATGTCCAGCTTGTGCTCATCCTCAAGCATATTTTGAAATAGCATCATTTAATTATTAGTATTTAAGTATGTTTAAGAGGCTCTTTTGGGGCCTCTTTTTTTGTTTTCTTATCTTGAAAAAATATGGTAACTCTTTAAATATGTTTGTATGTTTATTCTTTTATGTAAAGAGCTATGAGAATTTTGAAATGTTTTTGATCAATACTTTTATGTACTTGTTTTTTTATTAGCTCTACATTTGCATATAAAGAACTTTTGATTGAAAATAGATGAGGAAGACCTATTAGAGTTATTAAAGTTGTACTTGATTGAGAACATTTTGTAGTTGCTTCTCCTGCTGAAAATTGATGAGCAACAACTGAACAATTAGCAAAAAATGTTTGATGAGATACTGCTATTAATTGAGCTTTCTTTTGTCCTGCTGATTATTCAACTTGTAAATTGAATTGAAAGAGAATAACTCATACAGTATCAGAAAGAGTTTATCTTTGAAATTGAGAAAAATGGAGTATGTTCTGGTGAGATACATCTATTAGAATGATTTTCTGATTTGATAAACAATGAAATCCATTATTTGTTCAAAAGAATTCTTGAGAGACCGATATCTGATTGTGGAGTAATTTGAATAAGGATAAATTAGATGATTTGTATTTCTGAATTTGAAATTGGCCTGTTCTTTTATTAGAGTGAGAGGATGTTGTAGAAGCTTCTAAGTATTATATTGATAATAAATTAACAGGTTTAGCTAATAGGAATTTTATTTGTTCAACAGAGGATAATACAACTATTTATATGTGAGTAGTTGGATCAAGTAGTGTTCGAAATCTTCCATCATATTTAAAAGAACAGTTCTGATGTTATAATGCATTGTTTTTAGATGCATGAGCAAGTACTGCAATGGTATATGATGGTCATACTTTGGATAGATGATCAAGGAAAAAGGTTATGGATGCCTTTGTTGTATTAGATAGAGAACAATATATTAAGTTAACATGAATAACTCCAGATGAAAAATCTATTTCAAAAGTTGAATGATATCAACCAACAGATGCTGATAAAACTCGTTTAAAAAATGTAGAAAATGTGATTGATTTAATTTATGCTAAGTATTGAAAAAGTAAATATAGACGGCCATTCATTAGAATTATTCGTTGAATGATGAATGATAAATTACCAGAGGATAAAAAATGGTTATATAATCAAGTCTTGATATATCTTTTTACAATTGATAGTTTTTAATGGATATTCCAAAATTAGGACTCTGAACTTGGAAACTTGATGATGATCAATGCAGAAAAATAATTCCATTAGCATATGATTTAGGGTATCGTCTTTTTGATACTGCTTGGATTTATTGAAATGAAGAATGAGTTTGAGGATCGTTGTATTGATTAGGTATTCAAAGAGATAATTATTGGATTACTACTAAAGTTTGGTTTGATTATGTTCCTAATTATCAGAAACATAATTTTGTTGAACAGGATTTTTTGTATTCTAATTTAGAAAAAAGATTAGATAATTCTTTTGAGAATTTAAAAACTGAATATCTTGATTTAGTACTTTTGCATTGGCCTACAAATCCTGATAATGATGCTTATGCTTTTGAAAAGCTCTTGAAATATAAGAGGGAAGGAAGAATTTTACATTTGTGAGTATCTAATTTTCCAACTGATGCTATGAAAAAAATGGTTTCATCCTTTTGAAATGAAGTTGAATTTAATCAGTTCGAACGCCATGCTTTTTTATCTAATGATATGTTAGAAAAATATTTGAGAGATTATTCAATTCAAAGTATTGCATATTCTCCGTTATGACATCAATATTTATTAACTAATGAAGAATTAGTAAAAATGGCAGATGAATTAAATATTTCTGTTTCTCAATTATGTTTAACATATCTTTTAAAAAAAGGTTTTATAGTAATTCCTAAGGCTTCAAGTATCGAACATTTAAAAGATAATTATAGTTCTTTGGATATAAATCTTTCGGATGAAATAATAAAAAAGGTGGATTCTCTTTCTAAAAATTATCGTTATGTTAATCCACCTTTTGCTCCTAAATGGAATTAATTCTTTTGATTTTCTTTAACTTTTTCGTATCCAAGTTGTCCACATGCTCCTTTGGCTTCTCTTCACATACTATCACGAACAGTAACTGTGATTCCTCAATCTTCGAGGATTTTTTTGAAGTGTTGTATATTATTTTGAGGACTTTCTTTTAAATCTATTGCTGGATTTTCATTATAAGGAATTAGGTTTACGTGAGCTAATCTTTTTTGTAATACTTTAACAAGTTGGTGTGCAAGTTCGGGTTTATCTGTTAAATCTTTTATCATGATGTATTCATAGAAGATTCTATTATCTGTAACTTTGACGTATTTATCTATAGTAATCATTAAATCTTCAAGCGGATATGCTTTAGCAATAGGCATTATTTTGTTTCTTAACTCTTGATTTGGAGCATGGAGTGATATTGCTAATTTTACATCAATATTATCTTTAACTAATTTTTCAATTCAAGGAACAACTCAGCAAGTTGAAATAGTAATATGTCTTTTACCTAAAGAAAGTCTGTCTTGTTGTAGCATTATTTCTAAAGATTTTCTTAGGTTTTCATAATTTAGTAAAGGTTCTCACATTCCCATAAATACTACATTTCTTATTCAATGATTTGTTCAATCTTCTTTTTTTCAAAATCTTTTTTTAATGTAAGTATTAGCAAATAGTATTTGTGAAATGATTTCTTCTCGAGTAAGATCTCTTTTAAATCAGAGTTTTCATGTGACACAAAATAGACAATTCATAGCACATCATACTTGTGATGAAATACATAATGTGATACGATTTAGTTTAGGTTTACCATCTTTTACGTATTTTTCATTTTGCCAATGATACATGAGAATGGCCTCGATAATGTGTCCATCTCTTGTCTTAAATGCAAATTTCGTTGTATCTTCAGCTTCTACTGTATCAATAACTTCTATTGCCAAGAGATCAAAATCTTCTTTTAATTGAGCTCTTAAATCTTTTGAAATTGTTGTAAGTGTATCTCGTTCTGTATTTTGATTCTTATATAATTCAAAAAAGATTTGTTTAACTTTAAAAGGTTGAAGTTTCCTTTCTTTTGCTCGTTTTGTAAGTTCTCATTCATTAAATAATGTTGGTTTGTATTCAGCCATTCTCTTATTATTCAATATGAAATCTATATCTGTTTTCTGGTTTTAATAATGGAAATAGTTCTTCAACGTCTTTCTTTTTTATTGCTTCATATTTTGCTAGTATTTCTTCAAGAGAATGAATTTCTTTTTTACTAATATATTGGTCTCCTAAGTAACTAGCCATTTCTGCAGAACCTTCAATTCACATTTGTATATTTCATTTTATACAATTTTTAGCATTGTTGAATTCTTCATCGGTAAATCATTTATCTAAGAATTTATCTATAACTTCATTAATTTTTTCGACTCAGAATTCAAATTTTGTTTTGTCTAATCAGGCTCTGATTGTGAAAAGTCCATATTCGTTACAGCATCAATGTCATGCACTGATATAATAACAAATTCAAAGCTTTTCTCTAATATCTTGGAATAATCTTGAAGACATATTTCATCACATCATTGAACATAATAGACTTGCAGCATATCTTTTTTCATCGTACAAATCTAATCATTTCATTGAAATAATAATATGATTTTGTTCTGTATCTTTTTTGAAAAATCATTGATGTTCTTTTGGAAGTTCCCATTTAAATTCAGGTTTTTTTCTTGAGCATTTTTCTGGTAAATTTTTGAATAATTTTTCTATATTTTTTTCTAATCATGCTTGATCTAAGATTTTTCAAGCAATAGTAATGATTAGATTATCTTTAGTATAAAGTATTTTTTTATAATTGAAAAGATCTTCACGAGTAAAATTATTAATGTTTTCTTCGAATCAAATAATAGGTCTTCAGTATGAATTATCTCAAAAGAAATATGTTTGCCATTTATTCCGTACAATAGATATTGGATTATCTTCATACATTTTGAGTTCTTGGATTATAACTCACTTTTCTCTTTGAAATTCTACATCAGCAAATTGAGCATCCATTAACATATCAGCAAGAACTTCCAATCCATATTCTGCAAATTGAGGAGCTGATTTTATGAAGTAATTTGTTGTATGTTCTCATGTTCATGCGTTGAAAATTGCTCCTATTTTGTCCATGGCTGTTGCTACATCCTTTGGTGTCTTTCGTTTTTTTCATCATTTGAAAAACATATGTTCAAGAACGTGAGAAATTCATGCTTCTTCTTTTGTTTCGTATGTAGATCAAGCTTTAACTCCGATATCAATTGTAATAGAATTTCATTCTTCCATTGGAGCGAATATACAATCAATTCAACATATATTCTTTATTTCGTATTTCATGAAATTATTTTATGTAAAATGTATATCTTTTATCTTTTTCTAGAAGTGGAAACATATTTTCTATATCTTTTTTCTTAACTTGTTCATAACTATTTATCCATTCATCTAATGGTATAATTTTATTAAATTGTAGATATCTTGAAGAATAAAAATCTGATAATCTTTGTGGAGTTTCATAGGATATTATGGTATTTCATATTTGACCATTTTTTATACGATTTATTTCATCATCGTCAATTCAATTTATAATTATTTTATCAAGGATTTCATTAATTTTTTCTAATGTCATTCCTATTTTATCAGGATGTACTCCTGTTTCAATTAAAAAGAATCCATATTCTTTTATAGCAATACAGTTGACAATAATATCATAACAAAGTCATAATTCTTCTCTAATAGTTTTGTGTAACCATTTTCTCATAAGTTTGGCAAGTAATGAACAAGGGAAGAAGTCTTTTGAGGTGATTGCTACGCTAGGAATAAAAACTGTGATACGTGTTTGATTTATTCATTTTTCAATGTGTGAGGTATGTTCTTTTTGTAAATTTCGTTCAAATTTCGGACAATTCCTTGTCTTTTTTTCAGGGAGTGTTGAGAAAGTCTTTTCAATTTTTTCTTCGAAAAATTTTTGATCTTCTATTTTTCATGCGATGGCAATAACTAAGTTATCTTTTGTGTATAACTGATTTTTGTAATTTATAAAATCTTCTGCTGTAAAGTTTTTAATATTTTCTTCGTATCATAATGTAGGTCTTGAAAAATTATTTTTTCAGAGAAAAAATTCTCTTCCTTGTAAATATGCTTCTCTGATATTATTATCTTTACTTTTTTTTAGTTCTTGGATAATTACTCATTTTTCTTTTTCGATTTCTTCTCTATTATATAAAGTATTTACAATCATATCAGATAGAATATCTAATTGTTGTTCTCACGTTTTATAAGGAGCTTTGATAAAAAAGTTCGTTCTTTGATCTCCTGTACCTGCATTAAACACTCATCCCATATCCATTACTGCATTACGTAATTTTGTTGGAGTATCCCAAATCTTTCATCCTTTAAATGAAAGATGTTCTAAAAAATGAGAAATACCTGCTTCTTTGTCTGTTTCGTAATCTGAACCAGCATTAACTCGAACGCTACTTGTAAGTGAGTAAGTTTCTTCAAGTGGCAAAAAAATACAATCGATTCACGCGATTTTCTTTAATTCAGGTGTTTTCATGCTATAAAGATTGTAACTAAATAAAATATATATTAGTTAATTTCTTCTTTATTGTTGTTATAAAAATTCCAAGCGTCTTCAACGGCTTCTACGATAGTTTTTTTAGGTTCCCATCATAATACTTGTTTTGCTTTGATAGGGTTTGCAACAGATGATGCAACATCTCAATCTCTTCTTTCTCCAATTTCAAAATTAATTGGTTCTCATACAACTGTTTCAGCTATACTAAGCATTTCTTTAACTGATTTTCAGCTTCAAGTTCAAATATTAAAGACTTCAAAAGATGGAGTTTTGATTTCTTCTTCTGAATTCTCTCTAATTTCTTTTTTATGATAAATGTACTCAAAACTTTGCAGATGAGCTTGTGCTAAGTCTTCTATATGAATGTAATCTCTGATACAAGTTCCATCTGGTGTTGGATAATCATCTCAGAATACAGTGATTTTTTCTATTTCTTTTTTAGCTACTCTAAGAATAAATGGAAGTAGGTTAGTTGGAATTCCTTTTGGATTTTCACCTAATAATCATGAGTGGTGAGCTCCAATAGGATTAAAATATCTTAAACAAATAACTTCGAAATTTTTGTGTTGAGCCATGTCCTTAAGCAAAAATTCCATAACTAACTTCGTTGTTCCGTAAGGATTTGTTGTATTTAAACGATCTGTTTCTGTAAATGGTGGAATATTTTTTTCTGCATCATACACAGTAGCACTTGATGAGAATATGAGATTTCTAACATCATGTCTGTCCATTATTTCTAATAGTGTAATTGTCCCATTGATGTTGTTATCGTAGTAGAGGAAAGGATCATGACAACTTTCACCAACTGCTTTTTTGGCAGCAAAGTGAATAACTCAATCAAAATGTTCTTTCTCAAAAAGTTGATTTAAAAAATCATAATCTCTAACATCTCCTTCATAGAAAGGAAGATCTTTATTTGTAAGGATTTTTAGTGAAGATAATACTTCGTCCTTATGTGTATTAGAAAGATTATCAAGGAGAACTACTTCATATCCTGCTTGAGAAAATAATACTGCAGTATGAGATCCTATATATCACAATCCTCCTGTGATAAGAATTTTCTTTGGTTCCATAACATTATGAAAAGTAAAGCCAAACGTGTGAGACTATAATGATATTGGTGAATAAAGTCAAGTTTAGAACGTATTGCTAGTTCTTCTTTATGAACTTTTTTTATAGTTTTTGAAAATCTTTTTAATAATTCGTTCTTCTAGATTTATGATTGGAATGAAAATCCATTTTTCGATGAAATTATAACTTGCAGGGATAATAAGGATAATAGGAACCAAGATTCACATAATAGTTCCAGCTAGGATGTCTGTTGTTCGATGAACAGTTGTTCAGATTCTGCATAGGACAGTGATGATTGCTATTAAGAAAAGAAAGTATGCCCATATTGATAATTTCTTATTCTTATGTTTATGTGCAATTAATCGTGTTCACATTGCTACTGAAAATGTAACAACTGCATGATCTGAAGGGAAAGAAGTTGATGGAAGAAAATTATGAAGGATAGTTTCATCAAAGTCTTGAATTCATAGTTCATATATTGGTCTTTTTTTATCAAAAAATTGTTGAGATAAGATATTTATTATAACAGAGAAAAGGCAAGAAAAAAAGATGAATAAAGCTTCTATTTTTTGTTGTATTTTCTGTTTTAGCATTCAATAAACGTAAAGTGTAATTAGAAAAATAGGATATATGAAGACAAATACATCTGCACCTATAGGATAAAAACTTCATAATCGTGGATATTCTTCTCAGAGTTTAACTAGATAGAGGAGAAAATCATATCATCGACGAGGTTCAACCATATTGATTTTGAACATTTATTATTTATTTTTTTTTGAAATAAAGGCAATTATCTTGTAGTTTACAATTCTCACATTTAGGATTCCTTGCAGTACAATGATATCTTCAAAAGAGAATTAAACAATGATGTGCTATTGTTCTATATTGATTTGGAATCTCTGTTTCAAGTATTTTTGATGTTTGAAGAGCTGTTTTTGTCTTTACAATTCCTAATCTGTTACAAATTCTGTGTACATGGGTATCAACGGCAATAACAGGTGCTTTATATAATACATACATAACAACTTTTGCAGTCTTTTCTCATACTCAAGGTAATTTTATAAGTTCTTTTTCTGTTTCTGGAATTTTTCATCAATTTTCAGCAAGAATTTTTGAGGTCTCAAATATATGTTTAGCTTTTCATTTATAAAGTCAGATTGATTTAATAGCATTTTCAAATTTTTTATGTCCCATTTTAAGAACATCTTCAGGTTGTTTTATCGTTTTATAAAGTGTATCTGTGACTTTATTAACTTGTTTATCAGTTGTTTGAGCTGAGAGAATTACAGCAGTAAGAAGTTGAAAAGGTGTTTCATAATGAAGTTCAGTATCTGCGTTTGGAAAGAGTTCTTCCAAATAACCAAAAATGAGAGGATAATCAGGTTTTGATTTCTTCATATAGAAACTGTTAGATAAATATTAGCATACTAATATTCTTATTATAAAAATCAATATTTACAAAAAGTTTTTGATTTATTAAAAGGAATTAATATAATTGATAAAATGATTTATCTTTTATAGAAACTGTATGCAGTTTTATGATGAAGTGAGTATTACAATAGAATCTTGAAAATGATGAGATTGAATAGCAAGTGGTAGAAGGGAGAGTTGAATCCCATTTTGATGACCATCATGAGGTGATGGAGGAGATGGAGGTTCTGTTTTTTTTGTAGCATCAAAAGATGAAAATACATTAATTGACTATAAATTTAAAAAATTCTTTAAAGCTAAAGCAGGAGAACCATGAAGAACTAAGGATCAATATGGCGCTCATTGAGAAGATTTGAATTTGATAGTTCCTGTTGGAACAATGATAAAAGATAAAGAAACGTGAAAACTATTAGCCCAGTTAGAGTATGATGGTCAAAAAATTGAAATTCTAAGATGATGAGAAGGTGGTTTTTGAAATATACATTTTAAGGATTCTGTTAATCAATATCCTAATTTCTATCTACTTTGAGAACCTGGTCAGAAAAAAGAGATTACCTTAGAGTTACAGCTTTTAGCTGATGTTGGTTTAATATGAAGTCCTAGTGTTGGTAAATCATCATTGATTAATTGTATGGCTGATGTTAAAGCTAAAGTTGCAGATTATCCGTTTACTACATTGGTACCTAATCTATGATCTGTTTCTGTTTGAGATTTTCGTTTTAATGTTATTGATATCCCTGGTTTAATAGAAGGTGCTAGTGAAGGAAAATGATTATGAAATGCTTTTTTAAGACATGTGTTAAAAGCAAAAGTTTTTGCTTTCGTGGCTGATCTTTCAAGATTTGAACAAGGTATACATGAGACAATAGAACTTTTTGAAGAAATTGTTTCTTATTTGAAGATAAAGTTCTGAGAAGAGGATGAAATGAACTATGTTTTTAGGGAGGAGGACTGATATATTGTATTTGAAGTTGATAAGGATGATGAAGTTCTTTTAACAAAAAAAGTTGTTCTTGTTCTTAATAAATGGGATTTGTTAAATGATGAAGAAATTTTAAAAGAATATAAGAAAACGTTCTTTTCTTCTTTGAATAACTTCCTTAAAGAAAAATGATATTGAAGTTTGAATGATAAAATATTGGAAAAAAATACTTTCTTAACTTCTGCTTGAACTTACCATGGAGTTTGAGAACTTTTAAGAAAGTTTGCTGAACTTCTTCAAAAAACTGAAGATAATTGATATTATCCTGAAATTATTAACGAAAATGTTATTGATGAAGAGGATGAAGAAGAAAAAATGATGATTACAGAGATTACTGAAGAAGAGAAACCTCATTTGATTGATGGCGGATATATTGAAGAACTTGAATCAAGATTTGCTAAGGTTTGGTATGTTCAGAATCCTGAAATATGTAAGTTAACGTTTACTATCCCTTGGTGAAATGATCAGGCAGAGCAGTATTATTGGAATCAAATGCAATCTAAATGATTCTTAGAAATCTATAATGATGAATGAATTATGAAGTGAGATATTCTAAGAATAAAAAGTTATTACGAATGATTAGATGATAAATATGTCCTTTATTAATACATTAAAAATGTTTGTAATATTATCAGTTTCTGATTCAGATAAACATTTTTCTTGAGCGATACAAGAATATGAAAAAAGATTATCTAAAGAAGTTAAGATTGAGAATCTAAAGCCTTTTAGATGAGATAATCAATCTTTTGTTATAGAAAAAGAAACAGAAAATATTATTTCAACGATTAAAAAGAAATACAGTAATTATCAGAAAATTCTTCTAATAAAAGAATGAAAATCATATGATACTATTGAGCTTTCAAATATGATAAAGGGAAAAGATTTTGTTTTTATTATATGATGACCATATTGAGTTAATGAAAAAGTTTTAAAGGAAACATTTTCTGATTTAAAAGAGTTTTCATTTGGTGCTATAACTCTTCCTCATTGATTGGCGAAGTTAACGTTAATTGAACAATTATATAGAGTAACAACAATTCGAAATTGAAAAAAATACCATTATTAATGGTATTTTTTATTATGCTTCGATTAATTTTTCTATTTGTTTGAATATTTCATTTATCGGTTGCATTCAATCAATTTTAACAAGATGTCATAAGCTTTCTACATATTCAAGTGCAGGAATTGTTTCTTTTTTGAATTCTTCAATTCTTGTTTTTATAGCATTGATATCTGCATCATCTGTACGAATATAAAGTTCTCCTCAACATTTTTTACAGGTAGTTATTTCTCATTCCATTAATGTAGAGAGAATAGCTCAACATTCTTTACACATTTTACGATGCTCTAGTCTTTTATATACTTCTTCTTCAGGAATTTCTAATAGAACGATTATAGGATCTCTTCATTTATCTAATAATGCGTGAAGAATCCCTTTTGTTTGTCCTATTTTTCTAAGATTTCAGTCTCATAGAATTGTTTTGTTTTCTACTGTCTCTAGAAAGAGTTTAAAGAGACCGGTAATGATATTATCAGGTACTAAACGTCATGAGTTAACTGTATCTTTTAAGTAATCTCAGATAGCATTATCATTACTCATAAGGGCTCTTAGGATGTTACCTGTTTCAAAATATGCTATTTTGTCTCCATATTTTTCTAATAATTTTTGTGCTTGTGTTCATTTTCCACATCATTGTATACCTGCTAATATGATGTCTTTCATTTTATTTTTGTTATTTATTAAATCATTAATCTCCATTATAGTCTCATTGTGTTGAATCAAGAAGAGGATTATACATTGAGAAGAGTAGTGAAATCACTTCCTTTGTATTTAATAATTCTGTTCTAACTCATAAACTTCATAATCCTTCTTGGACAAGACTAACTCTTGTGTTCAACATTTTTTGTCATTTTACAAAAGTTCTATATCTTGAGATAATACTTTCAACATCATCTTTGCTATTTAGTGTATCCATGAATTTACTCCATCGAGGTTTCTTTACTTGGTCTGAATCTGTATCATTATCGTAATAAGGAATTACAACATAAAATTCTTTAACATAGATGAGACCTTGTTTCATATTAATATTTTCAAGGAATTCTTCATAGTCTTTCCCTTGTTCTTTTAATGCTCCTGGATCTAATTTTTCTACGTTGTTCTTTACATAATTTAAGTATTCTCTAAGATCAAGATAAGTATTACGAACTAGAAATTGTAGAGGAAATTCTAGTCAGTTTAAGAATCTTTTATATTGTTCTAATGTTGATTGTATTTCATCAAAGTTTTTTAGGTCTAGATTAATTCATTCTGCTTTTAAAATTGCTCTAATTCCTCAATCTTTTAGAATGAGGTATCAATCTTTAATTTCAGAAATAGGAAGCATATTTTCTGTGTTAAATTGAGCTTCTTGTTTTCATTTTTGTATATTATCGTTTTCTGGGTTTTTAAAGAGCATTTTTATGCTATAGAATTAAATATTTGTATTAAAGTTAATGTTGAATTTGGTTCTTTTGCTATGTCGTCATATAACCAGAAGATTAATGAAACAATTAATCGTGATAGTCACATTACAACAATAGCGATTGCAATTCATTTCATGTAAGTTTTGGCTTTATCGATCTGTTTTTCATTTCCAACTACAACACAGTAGAAACTATACATTAATAAACATAATGCGATAAATGCTACAAATCATAGTGCGTAGTTTAATAGATATATTGTATATGCTAGTGCTTTTTTGGGGCCACTATATCTTTCTTCATTGTCTAGATTAAAAATTTTTAGGGCTCTATTAAGTAGACTATTCTCTGGATCAACGGAGTTATTTTTTATTGTTAATCAGAAGTCTGTATCCATATTCCCTCATTTCCGATTATTGAATACTTCTTTATCATTAGCATAATAAAAATCTTCTTCTCATAGTGCAATGAAGTTATTGCCTAGTCATATTAAGCATAATATTGTTATATAGATTGATAACATTAGTTTTTTCATATTTTTCATTTTTGTATTTTAATGTACTTAAAATTATTTTGATATAATATCTACAAATCGGAATGCAAGGCTTACAAATAACCAGCTTATTCATATTCCAATAATACCAATTGAAACTTTTTTTAATGCTGTTTTTCACGATTTATATTTTGCATCATCTCATGCTGCTGTTACCATTTGGAATCATCCAAATATTACAACGATAAGAGCGACAAATGCAAGAATTCAAAGTACCCGATTAATGAGTCTATGAATCATATCTAACGTTTTATTTTCAGCTTCTTCTTGTGATAATATTGTCGTATTTGTGTTTGAGATGTTTGTTATTTTGTGTCCTTCACTTGTTTGTACTGCAGTATGAGTTCATTGCATCATTGCATGATCTTCGGGGGGTTCAATGATAGATTTATCTTCTTTTGTTAGAATATTTATTCACACATCTTTTCAAATTGGTTTTAGAGCAAAACAGTTTCCACATATGGAAATTATTAAGGTTAATGTCATGATTAATATGTATTTTTTTAACATAATTGATTTCAAGATATAAATATTCGTTTATAATTATACTTGAAACAAGAAAAAAAGCAAATTTTCAGGGATTGAAAAACCAAAAAAACTCCTTTAAAGGAGTCTTTCGTTTATTATTTAGAAATGTAGTAAGTACCTAGTGTTGGTATAGCTATTATCCAGAAAAATATATTTTCACTAGCTTTTAAGGCATTATATTTTTGAGAATCTTTTAGGAGTTGGCTTTCTTTCTCTTGGGAAATGATTTTATTCCCTAGTAATGATTCAACTTTGTGAATATTGTCTAATATGAGGAATGTACTTTTTATATAATCACATTGTCATTTAGTAAAAATACTTTTCATAAGTGCTATATTTGGATTTCATCATAGTTTTCTGATGTCAATATTCATATCATGTTGAGCTTTAGCAAGAAGATATATCATTTCATCAACATCTTTTACTATTTCTTGTTCTTTTGCTAATCTTTTTTTTCTCAGTTTTCTGTGGATTGGGACAATAACAAGGAAGATGATTAAGTATATGATAATAGCCCAAAGAATAATATTTGATCGTAATTCTGATGTTCCTAGGAAGTATTGCATTTTATTTATAATCCATAGGTATCAGTCAGAGATTTTTTCTAATATTGAATTCATGTCAATAAATTAATAAATAAGACTATTCGGCTCAAATACGAATATAATTTTTTTGTCTTTTTCTGCAAGTGGAAGTATATTCCTCCAAAAGATAGGAATTTTTTCATTTATGGCTCGTTTTGTTAATAATTTATTTTTATAATGATCTCATGGTTTTGGAAATCTAATTGTTGATCATACTAATTCTTCTGGTACATCAATTTTATATTTTCAAAAGCATTGAATTCAGCTATTTTTGATTTGTTTTTCTAATTTTAATTCCTTTTCCCAAAAAGGTTTGATAGATTCGATGAAATAAGTTTGTGAATGAGAATTAAATACAGTTCGTGTTCAAATTTTTTGAGATCATTCTCAATCATTTTTTAGTCGGGTTAATAGTTGGTTAATCTCTCATTTTTTAATTTGAATTCATAAGTTTTCAAGTGTTGATACAATTGATTTTATATTAATCATATTTTTTGTAATAGCTCGTTTATATGCATTTTTTGCATTCCGGTATGGGCATAGAGGAATTTGTAATAAATAATTTTGATTTTGATTATTATTTAATGCATTATAAATTGTATTCCAACTTTGAAAAAATGAGTTTTGTTTCCCTAATTTTGATAGAGGGATAATGAAATTATGTCTTAGTTTATTCCTTAGACTTGTAGTTGTATCAAAGTTTGTTTTATCTTCAAAAAATTTTATGTTGTTCTTTGTACAGAATTTTTCTATTTCAGATTTCGGAATTGGGAGTAGAGGTCTAATAATGGAAATATTTTCATCTAATAGAGGATGTTTGCTAAGAAATTTCATGTTTAAAAATCATTTTAATCCACATCAACGAATGGTATTCATCAATGTTGTTTCTATTTTATCTGTTAGGTTGTGTCATAGGAAGATGTACTTAATTTTGTTAGTTCTACAGTAGTTGTTAAACTCGTTATATCTTCGTTTTCTTAGAATTTCTTCCTTTTCTTCTTTTGTGTTTTCTCTAATAAATAGTTTGAAATTATAGTCTTTAAAAAAATCTTTAAGATACTTTGCTTCTACTTCACTTTCTTTTCTAATTTTGTGGTTGCAGTGGAGAAAATAAATATTGTCAGTATTTAATTTTTTATCTTTTCGGTAGCTTAAGATTAAATAAGAGAGGAAAATACTATCACTTCATCACGATACAGCAATTGCAACTTTTTCTCAGTTTAGTTTATCAAAAATTTTTTCAAGAAGATTATAAGATTCTTGAAAATTTGTTTTTAATTCTTTTAATTCTTGAAATTTTTGTTTCATAGTTTTTTCTGTTAAATGTTGGCATTATAGTAAAAAAGGAAGGAATTGTAAAGTCAATTTTTATTGTTTCTCTTGATTTCATTTTTTGAGTCCTTATTTTATCCTATTGGATTTTATTTATATGAAGTGTATTTTATGCTGTGAGAAATTAGAAAGTCTTTAGAAGAAGCTCATTCTTTAGCTTTATTTGGTCATGAAAATATTGATTGAGATGCTTTGGGTTCAATATTGTGATTTTGAGCATTGTTAGAAAAACAAGGTAAGGAGGTGTCTTATTTTACACCAAATAAACCTGGACATGTATATGATTTTTTGAATTTATGAGATAAAATTAGAACTGAATTTGATTATTGAAAATATGATGTTTTAGTGTTTTTAGATTTTAATCAATATTCTAGAATCCCTGCATTTACTTTATGACATGGAGAATATTTTGATAATTGTAGAAAAGTGATTATAGATCATCATAAGCCTGAAGAAGAACCAATTAATACATTGATTTATCGTGATCCAACATCAATAAGTACTTGTTCTCTTTTGTATGAAATAACTAAAGATTGGTGGAACAAGTTTTATGATGATAAAATTGCTACTTATTTTTATATGTGACTTTCAACTGATAGCTGAAATTTTCGTTATGATGAGTGAGAACAGTCTGTTAGATCATTTAGAGTTGCTGCTGATTTATTAGAATTATGAGCTGATAAAAAACTTATTGTTGATGAAGTATTTCGTAGTAAATCTTATCGTTCAGTACAGTTTATGCAGCATGTTTTATGAAGAATGCAGAAAATACATATTTTGATTCCATGAGAAGATACTGTGTTAAATGTTATTTATTCATATTATGAAGATTCAGAATTAGAACAATATGATATCGATCGTAATGAAGCTGATTATTGATTACATGTGATGCAGGACATCAGAAATGATGATTTAGTTATTTATATAAAGAAAGTTGATAATTACTTGAAAGTTTCATTAAGGTGAAGATGAAATATTGATTGCTCATATTTGGCTAATCTTTTTGGTTGATGAGGACACCATAATGCTGCTTGATTAAAAATACAAAGTTGTTGATATATTGAGAAAGATGTTAAAGATTTTTTAGAACAAGTTGATCAGTATTTCCGCGAACAATCAAAAAAATTACTCTGTTGAGAGTAATTTTTCTATTTATTTATAGTAATCAAGATTTGTCTAAGTCATCAATGTTATCTAGTGTGACATTTGTTTTGTAGTCGATTTTTTGCTTTTGATTTTCAGTTTTACATCTTTGTATTGTTAACTCGGTTTTATTAGCTTTCTCTGTCATTGTTTGATATTTTTCTGTAGAATTGAAGAAATGATCTTGAATAATTTTTGTGAAAAATGCTACGATATTTAATTCAGATATATCAAAGAATGCTATTACTGCAAATATTAGAAAGATAGGTACTGCAAAAATAGCTCAAGCAACTTTATTATCTTGGAACTGAGAAAAAACTACTAGAGCTAAGGCAATACCAATTGCTAAAATAAATAATTGAACGATAGAAATAGTGATTGGACCTATTGGAAAGGTTAATCATGCTAGTAATCCTTTTTTTATGTTTTTGGGGAATACTGCTTTCATCGTCTTTTGTCATATAAATTTCTTACTAATTATAGCTTAAAATTAAAAAAAATGCAAATAAAAGCATTTTTCTTTTTTGACATAATTCCCTTTTCGAAAAGTTTTATTCTTTTGTCTGATAACAGGTTGATTTGTCTTTTAATTTAGCAGCAAGATATGCTAAACCAAGTGCATCTGCAGCGTCGTTATATTCAGGAATATCTTGCATTTTAAATAGTTTCATAGTCATTTTTTGGACCAACATTTTTTCTGCTTTTCAATTACCAGTGATATATTTTTTTAGTTCGATAGGTGAGAATTCTAGAATCTTACATCAGTTATGAATAGCCATTGTTATGAGAATAGCTCTAATTCAAAAAACAAATTCTGCATTATTTTGATTATATTTAGTGAAATAGAGTTTTTCCATACAAATAGTCGTTATGTTGTATTTTTTAAATAGTGTTTTAAAGTATTCTTCTATCTCTATCATCCTTTGAAATTGATCTTCTCTATTTGGGGATTCTTTTTTTTGCAACAAAATTCCTGAATCTTTTATATTTAACTCTTCAGTTATTATTGCATATCCTAATTTTCTAACTCATGGATCTATTCAAAGAATCATATGTACTATTTTTATAAAACTATAATCACATTAATCACATGAAATATGTGGGATTAATTTCAAAGGCCATTCTAAGAATAGCTATTATGAATAGAGTGGCTCCTTCTCGTTTTGAAAGTCTCCAATTTGTTCTCATGAAAATGAATGTGAGTAATAGAGTTAATATTAAAACTCATACTGAGAAAATATTATCTCTGAAAAGCATTGTCCAAAAATTTGTATCACAACCTTGTGCTAATAAACAAGTTGGTTGTAGATTTAAAGGGGTAATTACTGATGAAATTCCGATGATTCAGAGGATATTGAAGATGTCAGATCAAACAACATTTCCAACTCACATATCATATCTTTTTTTAATTATAGCTGCTAATGTTGCTGCAACTTCTGGTAATGATGTTCCGGCAGCAACAATTGTTGCTCAAATAGCCCATTCTGATACT
>Ga0247611_10004240_pt1 | contig 20118 bp, 18 predicted proteins | sample 177DNAGHGhighgp2_FD_192422 | JGI IMG/M metagenome (GOLD analysis project Ga0247611, IMG submission 192422) | Sheep rumen microbial communities from Palmerston North, Manawatu-Wanganui, New Zealand - 1770 DNA GHGhigh gp2 | ecosystem: Host-associated > Mammals > Digestive system > Stomach > Rumen...
ATAAACAACAAAGATTATGGCGACAATAGAACAGATACTACCCACGATGCGGCGCACGGTGCCGCAGATTTACATGTACGACGACACGTCGTTCCCCGGCTGGATTAAGATCGGGCAAACGACACGTGCCGACGTGCGGAAGCGCATCGACGAGCAGCACCCTATCACCGAGCCACACAAGACCTATCACCTGCTGTGGCACGACAACGCCTTCTATGCCGATGGAAGCGGCGAGAGTTTTAGTGACCACGACCTGCATGAGGTGTTGCGCCGCATGGGTAAGGAGATGATTGGCGAGTGGTGCCGCTGCTCGCTGCGCGAGGCACAGGCCGCATACGTGGCGGTACGACATCGCGAGACGCACGTGGAGACAGTGCGCGACCTCGACTACACGATGCGCGAGGAACAGGAACAGGCAGTAAGGCAGACAGCAGATTACTTTGCCCGCATGGACGAAGAGGAACCCGACCGCCCCAGCCATTACCTCTGGAATGCCAAGATGCGTTTCGGCAAGACCTTTGCCACCTACCAGCTGGCCAAGAGGATGAAGGCAAAGCGGGTGCTGGTGCTCACATTCAAGCCCGCTGTAGAGGACTCGTGGAGGAACGACCTACTACGACACCGCGACTTCGAAGGGTGGCGGTATTACAGCAGCCGAATGGACGAACGGTTTCCCTCACTGTCCTCACCCAACCCGTTGGTTGTGTTTGGCTCATTCCAAGACTATCTGGGGCGTGACCGCTACGGCAACATCAAGCCCAAGAATGAGTGGGTACACAGCATCAACTGGGACTTAATCGTATTGGACGAGTACCACTTCGGGGCATGGAACGACAACGCAAAGAGTCTGCTCGACCTTGGCGATGCCGATGCCAAGAGGCGACAGGTGGAAGAGGATGAGGTGATGCGCGAGGGCGGTATCGACGTAGAGAGCGGCCGCGCATGGGATGATGACGATGTGCCCATTACAGGTCGGCATTATCTCTACCTCAGCGGTACACCCTTCCGCGCTCTTGCTACAGGCGAGTTTATGGAGAACCAGATATTCAATTGGACCTATCAGGACGAGCAGGCACGGAAAGAGGCCATCGGTGGCCCCTATCTGGAAATGCCCACCATGGTGATGATGACCTACCAGATGCCGCAGGATCTCGGAGCCATGATAGAGCAGTGGGACATGGACGGCTTCGACCTCAACGAGTTCTTCCGTGCGGAGCCTGGCAAAGGCAAAGAGGTTGCCACCTTTGTCCACGAGAAAGCCGTGCAGAAGTGGCTCGACATCATCCGCGGCAAAGCATCCATCTTCGGCGACGGCAGCTCGCCACTCAATGTGCGGCCGGCACTGCCTTTCGAAGACACCCGCCTGCTCGACCTCTGTGCCCACACCATGTGGTTTCTGCCCAATGTGGCCTCGTGCGACGCTATGGAGGCGTTGTTGCACCGTCCGGCCAACGGTTTCTATCAGACATATCAAATCATCAACTGCAGCGGCACAAAGGCCGGTATCGGCGTGGATGCACTGGGGCCAGTACGCAAGGCGATGGGCGATAACCCACTGACCACACGCACCATCACGCTGACATGCGGCAAGCTGACAACAGGCGTAACCCTGCGGCCTTTGGGCGGATTGCTGATGTTGCGCAACTGCTCCAGCCCCGAGACCTATTTCCAGACGGCTTTCCGTGTGCAAAGCCCTTGGACAGCCACAGACAAGGACGACCCTACGAAGAAGACCATCCTGAAGCCCACCTGCTATGTCTTCGACTTTGCCCCCAACCGTGCCCTGCGCGAGGTTGTGACTTACGCCAATCAGTTGGATGTAGACAGCAACCGCCGAATCACCGACAAAGTCAATGATTTCATCAATTTTCTGCCTATCCTTCAATTCGACGGCAGCTCAATGAAGCGGGTGGATGCCACCGAGATACTCGACTTTGTGGACAACGGCACCAGCGGCACCCTGCTGGCACGACGTTGGAACAGTGCCCAGCTGGTGAATGTGGACAACGCCACCCTACAGCGGGTGCTGGACAACCCCGAAGCCTTGGCCACCATCATGAAGATAGAAGGGTTCCGCGCCCTGGGCAGCGACATCATCGAGAACATCGTCAACCGTGCCGAGAAGATAAAGAAACTGAAGCGCGAGGCAGGGAACAATCCCGACCCAAAGAAGAAAAAGGAACTCACTGCCGAAGAAAAGGAGTACCGTAGCAAGCGCCGCGAAGTGCAGGAAAAGCTGATGAAGTTCGCTACCCGCATCCCCATCTTCATGTACCTCACCGACTATCGCGAAGAGAGCCTTGAGGATGTCATCCGCAAACTGGAGCCAAAGCTCTTTGAGCGGGTCACAGGCCTGACCATTGACGACTTTGATCTATTGCTGCGCATCGGTGTGTTCAACCGAGCTCAAATGAACGACGCCATACTGAAATTCCGCCGCTATGAGGATGCCTCGTTGGCCTACACTGGCGTGAACCGCCATGCATCGGACACCCGTGTCGGATTGATGGACAGCACTGTGCCAATAGAAGCTCTACTGGATTAAGAACGCATTTTTGAGTATATGTTTGCGTTTATGTCGGGGAATTTATGTAATTTTGCAGGCCAAACGACATAGCGAAACATCATGACGAAAAACGGAACCAATCAGGATCTGACGGGAGTGTACCACTCTCCGCTGGGCGATATTGTGCTGACTAGCGATGGCACGGCACTAACGGAATTGCGGTTCGCTGAAGCCACAAATGGGGAGCATGCACAGGTCATCCCTCCCTTGGAGGATGCCTGTCGTTGGTTAGACCTTTATTTCAGCGGAGCCAAGCCTGATTTCACCCCACTTCTTGCCCCTCAGGGGACACCCTTCCAGCAGTCGGTATGGCGCGAATTGCTCACCATCCCATACGGGCAAACCGTCTCATACGGCCACATTGCCAAGCGAATCAGTTGCCGTTCGGCACAAGCAGTGGGAGGTGCCGTAGGACACAACCCCATCGCACTGATTATCCCCTGCCACCGCGTGATTGGTTCCGACGGCCACCTGACAGGCTACGCCTACGGCCTCGACCGAAAACAGTGGCTGCTGGCGCACGAAGCACAGTCTACAGGCAGGTCTTAAGATTCAAAATAGCCCTGTAGCACTTCGTGATAATCCTCTGCGATTTCCTTGAAGAATTCGATATCACAATATTCGGGATCGAATTCACTTTCCTCGTCCATCTGATACCACTCAAGATTCTCACGTTCTTCTGCTGTAGGTTTCTTCTTTTTAGTCAGCTTAAGCAAGTCGGCATAGCCCCACACACCACCGCAGTCCTCGGGCGGGCATTCTCCGTGCCCGTTGACAAACGTGATGCTCGGCTTCTCCCCTTTATCATACTCGCGGATACCCTTCACCCACACATCGTGCTCCCAGCTGTCGCCATAGTCATATTCCAACTTCATACGCACACCTTTCTCCGTGAGAAGGTCAGACAGCGTAACTTTCGCGAAGTCCTTATCATTTGACGGAAACAATGAATCTTTTATCTGTTCTTTTGAACAATAATACTCACCCTTAAAACGGAACTGATACATATGTTCCATCATCCATCCCATCACCTCAAGTAGCAATTCAGCAAGGGCTTGCAACGTAATATTCGACGGTACCTTCACTTCACGCCATATCTTAAGGTCGGTGTTGTTCAGCTTAATACGCACATGGTACTCCTTAACGTCTCGGCGCGGGAGAACCATAGGGCACTTCCTACCCATACAATCATATTCTTCATCACCATCGGAATCATCTTCATCACCAAATATATCGAACATTCCTCTATGCTGCTCATAGAAATCAAGGAATCCTGTGACCACCACCTTTGCATCTTCGTCACCGTTGATTGCCGCGCGAATAAGTGGGACAATATTGTCCATAGTTATCCCATCCAATGGATCTTTCTTCTCTTGTTTTGGAAATAGGTCTATTGTCTTTGCCATAAAAAAGTGTTTTAATAACTAACGCTAATAGGGTTAAATTATTGTATAGCAATTATTAGTCATCTACTAATTACCCTTACCATTCAAACCAATAGCTCGCCCTTCGCCACAATGCGGCATTTCCCACCTACGTATACTATTCCGTCGGGTCGCAATAATGTTTCTACCACCGATGGACGCCCCATTTTCTCACCTTGCAGAAAGGAACACTCACTACCCTGCTGTATCAATCCCTGACGCTGCAAATAATGCGTCAACGCCGCATTGGCAGTGCCTGTGGCGGATTCCTCATCCACCCCATACAGGGGGGCGAAGTTGCGCACATGGGCGGTATAGCCGTCGCCTGCTTGCACAAAGGCATGCACCCCAACCACTTCCAACTCACGGCTCAACTCTGCCAAAGCAGCCATATCGGGATTAAGGGCTTCCAGCTCCTCCTCACTTTGCACAGGCAACATGATGTCGGGCAACCCAGTTGATATTACCTCGACCGGCAAGGAGGGCACAGCGCATTGCATGATACGACACAGCCGCTCTGTATCCTTCACCTCTCCCACCATGCGCGGTGTCGCCATCTGCATCATCACCCTTTCGCCCGCCATCACCTCCAAGACGCCCGCCAAGGTGTGGTTCAGACATACCCCATCCCCTACCTTGCCCAACTGCCACATCAAACCAAAAGTGGCTATTGTGGCGTGTCCGCAGAGGTCCACCTCGCTTTTGGGGGTGAAGTAGCGGACGGTGAACTCATTCGCGCCATTTCTTTGGACAAAGGCAGTCTCCGAATAGCGCAATTCGGCTGCCACCTGTTGCATCAAGCTGTCTGCAGGGAAATCTTTATCAAGCAGTACCACCCCGGCTGGATTGCCGCCAAAGGGCTTGTCGGTAAAAGCATCAACGATATAGTATTGCATGTCTCTATTATTGTGTTAATTCGTTAATGTGTTAATTCGTTAGTGTGTTAATTCGTTAGTGTGTTAATTCGTTAATGTGTTAATTCGTTATCTCTTTAGTCAGTTGTCGGACTGTGAAAGTGCCTACCTGTTTATCAGTTCACTCGTGAATTCGACTTACGCATTAACACGATAACACATTCACACGTTCAAATTCACGGTGTCGGCAATCTTGTCCACGTTCATGCTTCTGGCGGAGGCATCGAAAATTTCCTTGTACAATCCCCCTTGTTGGTACACCTCAGTTGGCGTGCCGTGCTGCACAGCGTGCCCCTTATCCAGCACATACAACGCGTCGGAGTCGATAATCTGTCCGATATTGTGGCTGATGACAATGACCGTGCGGCCCTGCTTGATGGCATCGATAGAGGATTTTATCTGCTCCGTGGCGATAGCGTCGAGACTGGCGGTGGGTTCGTCGAGGAAGATAATGGGCGGATTCTTCAGGAACATGCGGGCAATGGCAATCCGCTGCTGCTGGCCGCCGCTCAGCTGAAGGGCATTGGCCTCGAACCCGCCGGGCAGTGCCACAATCTGGTCATAGATATACGCCTGTTGTGCGGCTTGTTCCACCTCCTCGCGGGTTGCCGACGGGTTGCCGTAGCGGATATTCTCTTCGATGGTGCCGCTGAAGATATGGTTCTTCTGCAACACCAGCCCGATGTTGTCGCGCAGCACCTGGGTGTCCCATTCCTTCAGTGGCACCCCATCGAGGGTGATACTCCCGCTGTCGGGAGCATAGAACTTGTCCAACAGGTTGACAATGGTAGTTTTTCCCGCACCGCTCAACCCCACCAGGGCGGTGGTCTTGCCCGGCTCGATGGTCATGCTGAGGTCGCGGATGGCATGGGTGCCGTTGCTGTAGGTGAACTCCACGTTTTTTAATTCAAAAGCACCCTTTACCACAGCGGGGCGATGGCTGCCGGTCGGCTCCACCTCTCCCTCGGCTTCCAGAATGCCGAAGAAGCCTTCGGCGTATATCAGTGCGTCGTTGAGGTCGTCGTAGATGCGGTGCAACTGACGTATCGGCGCGCTGACATTGCTGAACAGCAGCACGTGGTACATAATCTTACCGATGGTCATGCCCGGGTAGTCAATCAGCACCAGATAGGCGGTAAGGATGATTATCAGCACGGTGCCAATCTGCTCCACAAAGGTCTTCAACCCCTCGAAGAGGAAGCTGATGCGCCGTGTGGCCATCTGCTGGTCGGTGGAATCGTTCTGCAACTTTGCCTGTCGGTCGGCCTCCAGCCGCTCGCGGTTGAACGACTTGATGACGCCCATGCTCTCAATGATGTTCATGATGCCGTGGTTCAAGGCCTGATGGGTGCCGAACACGCGGCGTCGCCACCCCTTCATCCGCACCCCTTGGCGGGCGGTGATGAAGAAATAAATCGGTATAATAGCCAACGCTACAAGCCCCACATACACATTGGCAGCGAACATCAGCACCAATGCCATCACCGCACTGGTGAAGAGGGGCAGGATGTCGATAAAGAAGTTCTTGACCGTGTTGCTCAGACTCATCACGCCGCGGTCGATGCGCGTCTGCAGCTTGCCCGGCTCGTTGCCCTCGTTGCTGAAGAAAGCCATGCGGAACTGCAGGATGCGGTCCACCACCCGCAGCGAGAGGTCGCGGCTCACGTTAATTCGTATCTTCTCTCCGAAGATGCGCTGACCGAAGGTAATCACCGCAGCCAGCACCTCCTTGCCCAGCAGTACTGCGCTGACGATGAGTAGCAGCCGTGCCGCCTCGCCCCAGTCGAAGCCCCCCTCCACATGAAGCAGGGCATTGATGGCATCCACCGCACGGTCGAGCACCACAGCGTTCACCTGCGCCATCAGCGACCCCACAAAAGTGAGTATCAGAGTCAATATTAGCAGCCACCTATACGGCAACACAAAAGGCAGCAGCTTCTTCAGCAGTCCGCCAACGCCCATCTTTGAAGTCGAAGAGTCCATCTTATGAAACTAGTAATTATACTTGCAAATGCAGTGCAAAAGTACTAAAAATATTTCAATCCAAAACATTCTACAAGCTAATACACTGCCACATCTTAGACGACCACTATGAGCAATCGACTGCCAATGTAAATGCCAACATCTCTTACAAGCGTCTATCGGCCATAGCAGTGGTTCTGTTTCAATTGATGGTCACTGTCAATTGTCCCATCTACCGAATGAGGAACTGGGTTCTTCTACCCAGTTTTCCTGACTCTGGGCGTTGTATCCCTCCTCCAATTCGTCGTTGAAGAGGGACAGTCTCAGTTCTCCCGAAGCGGCAAAACCTTGCTCTACATGGAATGCCACCACTTTCACTGCGGGTGATGTATATTGTTTTATCTTCTTCATGGCTTAATTGATTTGGATGGATGGAATGGGGTACATGTGGTTGCGCTCGATGGACTGTGCATTGGCGAGTGTCATGGTCTTGGAGAAGAGCGGTGTGCCGCTGGCATTGTAGCCGATAACGACAAGCCGCTTCACAGAGCAGACCGTCACAGGCACGCAGAAGGTGAGGCCTCCCCCGGTGGTGGGGACTTCCACACCCGCGCTGCCGTTGTCCATCATGGTGAAGTTCATTTCACTGCAGTACTTGATATCGTAGTCGCCCTCAATCTGGCCCACGCCTCCTGTGGGGACATTCGGCCCCTGTGCGGCCCAGCGGGTGGTAACGGTGATGTTGTCCAGAATGACGGGCTGAATGGGACCATCGCCATAGGTGATGACCTTGAGGGAGTACAAGGAGGTTGCAGAGGCGTTGGTGAGATTCAGCTTCAGACCGCCGGTGAGATGCTGGAAAAGCAGCTTGTTGCTGCCGGAGGCTGCGTAAGCCGCCATCGGGAAGACGATATCGTGACCGTCACCGTTGAAGTTGACGGCAAGACTGTTCAAGGTCACAGTGCGCGACGTGCTGCTGTTCTCTACAGTCACATCGTTTCCGTTGCTGCCGGTCGTAGCCGGATAGACGGCGGACAAAGCAGCCTCGAGAGGCACAGAGGTGTTTGCGACATAGAAGCCGTCGTCGTCGGAGGCAATGGTGTATACATTGCCATTGAGATTGATGGTTTCGCCTGCAATCCAAGTGGCGCCGTTCACGTTGGCAGGATTAACCCACACCTTGCTGACGCCAGACATGTTCTCGGCAAAGATGCTGATGCGGCTGTTGTCTTTCTTGCAGCCGACGGCAAACAGCAGGCAAAGAGGCAGGATGAGAATTATTGTTCTTTTCATGATATGTTCAATGCTTTATTTTACTACTATTTTTTGGGTTTTCATGTCATTGCCAAGGAGGCGGAGTAGATAGACACCGCTACGGAGGATGCCCAGGGAGGCACGGTCGGCGGAGAGGGTGCCGTCGAGCCGGACGGAGGAGAGCAGCCGGCCGGTCACGTCAAAGACCTGTAGCTCGCCCTCGCCATTGACGACGATGCTGTTGCCGTTCTGGTAGGCGAAGATGCCGTCTTCGCTGGCAGGTCTGAGCCTGACGAGGAGGCGGTCGCCATCGTTGCCGTTGGAGGTGAAGGTGTAGGCGTGCTGGCGCAGGAGGTCGATGTCGCGGCCTGCGAGACGGTCTATCAGGTGGCAGTAGGCTATATTAATAGCGTTGGAAGATATTGTGTATTCGCCTGGGGTGGCGTGGAGCTTCAGCGGGAAGGCATCGGTGGTGCCGTCGAGGTTGGCGATGGCATAGTCGGTGCTTTCTTGGAGGATGCTGAGGGAGGGAGCCCCGGAGTTGAGGTGCGACACCTTGCGCAGGCCTTCGCCATGGGCGAAGAGGGCGTATGCCACATCGGTGTAGCCGAGTCCAGTGAGGGTGAATTGCAGCCCTTTGTTGCCGGTGGATTTAGCACCCTCGGTGGGAGCAGAGGAACCCTCGGTGAATGGCAGGACCGCTTGTCCCTCGCCGCTCATCTGGACGAGCACGCCCTGTCCGATGCCGATGGGGTCGGAGTCCTGGTGTGCAAGCCAGGTGCCGTCGGGCTCGAGCGAGTAGTAACCGGTGGTGAGGTTGTCGGCGGGGAAGGCCACACCCTTATAGACGGCATGGGGATAGGGGTTTCCGATGAGGTTGAAGCCCTTGAGGTTGTTGTCTGGGCATGAGCCGGTGAGGGTGTAGGAGTAGTTGTCGCTGTTGGAGATGCCGTTGAAAATGAGGGTGGCGTCGGTGGTGCGGCGGTAGATATATCCACGGCCGGGGTCGAAGGCGGAGAAGCCTTCGGCGGTGCCGTCGCTGGCTTTCTGATTCTCCCAGGTGCCGTCGGCTTCGTTGTAGCGGAAGAGGTCGTAGTCGGCATCGAGGAGGCCGGTGACGTTGGCGACATCAAGCGTGGTTTCACCGTCGTCGTGGGAGGGTACGGCAATGGCATACCACTGGTCGGCCAAGACGTTGACTACTGGCAGCGCTGTGGTGAAGAAGGCACTCTCGCTCCATTCGGTAGCGCCCCCGTTGCCATCGCAGTTGGTACCCTGCACTTGCCACTCGTAAAGGGTGCTTGCCGTCAGCCCGTCGATGTCGAGGGTGTTGTCTGTTACAGTAACAGTCTGCCACTCGCCTGCAGGAACATCATAATAGACGCTGAAATCATCGAGTAGCAGTTGATATTGGTTATCGCTGTTAAAATGACGGATGGCGATATAGCCAGGCTGACCATTGTAGCTGCTCAGGTCGGCGGTATACTCCACCCAATCGACTGATGCGGTGGTTGTGTCAATCAGCCTGGTGGTGAAGTTGTCAACATCGTTGCCGGTAGTGGAGAGGTAGATGGCAAAATGGTCGAGATAATCTCCCATATAACTTTTCAACCAAACCTTCATGGTACCTTGCAGTGACAGCTGGGGGGTGATAAACCAGTTGTCTGGAGCTAATGCTTCACCTAACCAATAACTATAGGAGCCAACAACATCAATGCCACTATGGGCGTCGTCGTTAACTTCATATCTACCCCAATTATATCCGTCACCGTCGGCATCAATTGCCGTCCAACCGTAGAGATTTTCTCCATCGAAATTCTCGGAGTAAATAACTTCTGTTCTTTCGGTGGTACGGTAGCGGAGAGTGTAGCCTTCCTGATAGCCTGTCCAGGAGAGGGTGGCGGCATCCGACGAGATGTCGGTGGAACTTAACGCTGTCGGCACAGCACATGCCGACGGAGTGGTAAAGATGGAGTGGCACCACTGGCTGTTGTTTCCATCATCGCACACAGCCTGCACCTCCACCTCATACATGGTTCCGTCATCGAGACCGTTGATGGTGTATGGCGAAGTTACATTTTCAACCAAAGTCCACGGTTCGTCTTCGGTAACGGAGCCTGAGGAGGGTGCAACAGTGGTGATGTTGACATCAACCCTGTCGTTGAATCCTCCGAGCGAAACGGTGAATTCATATACCTTGCCGCCTTCAAACTGAAAGTCATTCTGACGTCCGCCAACATTACCGTTTTCAGAGGCAATCCACATTCGTTCGCCAGGAGATGGGTTGGTGATGCACCAGTCGTAAGTGCCGGCAGGGATTGTGATGGAAACGCTGCTGTTGTATACGATGTTTTGTGTGGTGAGAGAACCGTCGGCATTTTCTGGAATCTTGTATTCGAACTGGGAGTAGATTTCATCCGAGGCATCGCCTTCGGTAGTGAGTCCGCCGTTTTCAGGAATGATGTCTCCGTAGGCGGTGGCATCACCATCGAGCAGCATTTGGTATCCAGTGCCGTCTTCCCACACGTCGCCGACAGTAAGGACAACGGTGGCATCGGTGGAGACGGGAAGACGCCGATACTTTAGATTGTAGGCATCGGATGTCCCCTGCCAGCTGACAACAGCCGAAGCGGTCGTAATGTCGGCGACACTGATGTCGGTCGGGGTAGTGCATGGGGGAGGCGTGGTGAATGAGGAAAGAATGCTCCATTCACTCTCGTAGTCAATGCCGCACACGCCCTGCACCTGCCATTCGAAGGTGGTTCCGCGAGCGAGGTTGAGCAGGGCTAAACTGTTTGTGGTGACGGTGGCCTCCGTCCAAGCATTAGATTCCGTTGTCCGATAGCGCACATTGTAGTTTTCGGAGTAGCCTGTCCAGTTCAATGTGGCGGAAACGGCATCGGAAGTGGAGCTTTCCGAGCTTGTAAATGTGGCCGTCAGGTTGGTGGGGACCGGGCAGGGGCAGTTGGTACAGACGATAGCCAGGTCATCGATACCCACACCGCCGCCATTGCTGGTGTTGGCCACCTCGAAAGCGATTGCTGAAGCATTGACAGGCAGATTGAGCTCTCCCAAAGTCCAGTTTGCGAAATCGTTATAACCACTAACTTGGAAATAGCCAATCAAGTTCCATGCACTGGAACCGGTTGTGCGACAGTAGACATTCAACACATCCACATAGTAGTTGTCTCTAACGGGATGGATATGCTTGAAGCTAAGCTGCGCCGAGGTTATCCCCGAAGGGAAGGCAGGTAGCTGGCGAACCAGTTTGACACCTCTGGGACTGTCTTGAGAGGCGAACACGCAATAGGAACCCTCAGATGGAGAAGGATTGTACTGGGTGGCCTGCCATGAGTTGCCGCCGCCCTCATTGTACCATCCCGTAGGCAGAAATTGAGAGCCTGCCACAGGACTGTTAAAGTCTTCGCTAAACAATACCAACTGTGCCCTCGCCGCCCATGGGGAGAGGAAGCACAACAAGGTTACAATTAATAATAAAGTTTTTCGTTTCATTGTGTATATAATTAATTGATAACTATTTTCTGGGTTCTTGTGTCTTTGTCAAGGAGACGAAGGAATCCCCGCTGTGTGTGATACCGAAGGGGGCACAGTCGGCGGCGGAACCGTCGGGGTGGACGGAGGAGAACTGCCGGCCCGTGATGTCTACGACCTGCTGTCCGCCCATGGTGCTGACAGAAATGACGTGTTCCGTGTTGTCGTACTCCTGATTGGAAAAGCCAAATGTGTCAGCCGGTACCCTCAATGCCCATGTTGAAAATGAGAACAAAATGGAGAGAATCAGTATTATTTTTTGCTTTATCATGTGAAAGTGTTAATAATTGACTTCGTTTGCAATCATTAAATCCTTGTTGAGGTAGTGTGCGACAATGTTTTATAATAAAATGCAAAAGTACAAATTTTTCTCGAATTATTGTTAATTCAACACTTTTTTTCTGTTGAACCAGATTCGGCCCCCAACCAACAATGTCAATCAGAAGACACGACGTTTTAATTACTACGCATACTCAACCATTCGTCTACCTTTTGTTTACCTTACATAAATAAAAGCTAAACTAAATAGAAAATAAATAGAAAATAAATAATGGGTAAACTATTGAGTGACAGGGGAATCAGATCGAGAGGTAAACGTCCGGGGTTTGTTGCCGGTTTTGGCTGGATTACAGTTGTTTACGGTATTTTGTGTCACGCACTGCCTCGTCCTCTTCTGCGGAATGGACTTTGCCTCTTCGGTCCCCAAAACTCAACGATTGCCTTGCCGTGTACGAAAACAAAGCCTTATTTGGCAATGCCATACCCAAACAGGGCAAAGTCGCCCTTTAGTGGGTCGTTGGGGAAGATTTCGAGCATTGACTGTGTGAGGCGGCGGGCTGCCGACATGGTGGCGGAGCTGCATTTGAGCAGTCCCAACCGTTGCGATTCGGCCAGCACATGGGTGTCGAGGGGCATGATGAGTGTGCGGCGGTCGATGAAGTCAGCCCACAAGCCGAGGTCGACGGGCGAGCCGCTGCGCACCATCCACCGCAGGAACATGCAGAGCCGTTTGCATGCCGACTGGGTGTCGCGCGGCACCACGACGCTGACACCACGTGTGCCGAAGTAGGAACTGATGGCCTCGACGGCCTCGAGGCCTGTGTTTGCGTGATGGGCAACGTAGCTGCCCAGCGTTCCGTGGTCGCACAGCAGACCACGGTAGACGGACAGGAAGTGGTGCATCTGGCCAGCAGTGAAGAGGCGGTAGTAGCAGTGGCTGTCGCCTGCCTGCAGCGACTGGGCGAAGGCTCCGGAGGCTATCCATTGATGGACATCGCCCTGCGAACGGTCGAGGAGCCATTGTATTTTGGGCATGAACTGTTGGCGGCTGCCATAGCTGAGGCAGGAGGCAAGGAAAGCCATGGCCTCCTGATTGACTGTGCCGCTGACCTGGTGCATGAACCATGACGGGTCGCCGATGAGGAACGACGGGGTTTCGTATCGCTCGGCATAGTCTCTTAACAGTTGTCGTGTGGCCTTGGGTATCATGCTGTTCTATAGAGTCGGGGATGTGTTGTTTGTTTTGCAAAGATACATTTTTTCTTCTTTACGCAGTAAGAAATTGGTCTTAGCGGTGATTTTTTACCATTGAATAGGTGCGGGTGGATGCAATAATGTGGTTAGTCTTGCGTTATTACTGAGATTTAAAAAACCTAATATTACAAAATTATGAGAGACATTCTACCCGTCAATGGGATTTTCGAGATGATGCAGTTGCCTTATGCCCCCGAGGCACTGGGCGTGATTAGTGGAAACACCCTCAGTTTTCACCACGGCAAACATTTGAAGGCGTATGTGGACAACCTGAACAAGCTGCTGCCCGGCAGCGGTATGGAGAACCTGCCTATCAGCGAGGTAATAAAGAGGTCGAAGGGCGGTCTGTTCAACAATGCTGGTCAGGTGTTGAACCATGTCATGTATTTCGAGCAGTTCGGTAAAGAACACCATGAGCCGGAGGGCAAGATGCTGGAGATGATAGTGAGGGATTTCGGCTCGGTGGAGAACTTCAAGAAAGAGTTTGAGCAGAAGGGCGCTACGCTGTTCGGCTCGGGTTGGGTGTGGCTGTCGATGAATGCCGAAGGCCACCTGGTGATTACCCAAGAGGTCAACGCCAACAATCCGGTGCAGAGCGGATTGGTGCCATTGTTGACCTTCGATGTGTGGGAGCATGCCTATTATTTAGACTACCAGAACCGTCGAGCCGACTATCTTGCCGCGCTGTGGCAGATAGTTGACTGGAAGGTGGTGGAAAGCCGCCTGCAGTAGACCTTTAAAAAAAAGGGAGAAGTGGCCGTCAGCTGAGCATGGCGGCCACTTCGTCTTTGTGTTCGAAGAGGGTGCAACCACCGGTGTGCTCCCAGCCAAGGGCGCGGGCGTCGCGGATGCGGCGGAAGAGCGGCGACTGGAGCGCGGCACGGAGTCCTATTTGGGTGACATTGCTATCGGAATAGGGTGAGAAGGGGCAGGGCTCGGCAGCACCGTCAGGGCCGATGTGGAAGAATCCGCGTCCTGCGGCAAGGCAGCCACCGAGGGCTTTCTCGTCGCCGGGGAAGGAGAAGAGCACCAGGTCGCGGGCGGAGGACTGGCGCAGCGAGTCGAGAATCTGCTCCATGTGTGCCACATGCTCGTCGCGGAAAGCAAGGTGCTGGGTGTGCTCGTCGATGGGCACATATTCTACGAAGAATATCATCTTGCAGCCTAGGTCGTGGAGTTGCCGGATGTAGGACTCGGCAGTGACGGCCTGGTAGTTTTCGGTTGTAACCGTGATGCTCACACCGTAGAAGAGTTTGGCAGCCTTGAGGTCGGCCATGGCACGTAGCGCACGTTCGTATACTCCGCGGCCGCGACGATTGTCGGTGGCAGAGGCATCACCTTCGAGGCTGATGACGGGTACCATGTTGAGATGCTCGCGGAAGAACTGCAGATAGGCGGGGCCAATCATGGTGCCGTTGGTGAAGATGGGGAAAATCATCTCTTTGATTTCGGCTATCTGCTCGAGGAGGTCGCGGCGTGTAAGGGGTTCGCCACCGGCAAGGAGGGCAAAGTTGATGCCGAGGTCGGCAGCCTCCTCGAAGATGGTCCGCCACTGCTGCGGTGTGAGGGTGCTTTTGGCAGGTGTGCCGGGGTCGGCGGCGATGCCGTTTTGGCGGGCATAGCAGCCTTTGCAGTGGAGGTTGCAGGTGGTGGCTATGCTGGCAATAAGGAAAGGCGGTACCTCGATGTTCTCTTCGGCCAGCAGGACGGCACGGCGGCGCTCAGTCTGGGCGAAGCGTTGCTGCAGGCGTGTAACAAAGGCGGCTTCGCGGGGATTGCTGAGCACGTTGAGATATATCTTGCCCATGATGGCACGGATACGCTCGGCCATGTAATTGCTTAGGTCAATCATTCTACGGGATGTTGTTGTTAATAGTGTTTGTTTTTACACGGTTTTTGGTAGAAGAGTGGAACTTGTCGGTCCGCAGTAATACCATGTACCACTTGGCATTCGTCCCCCCAAAGAGGGGGCGTTGCGATTATTTCTTCAAGGTTTCAATTATGTTGTCGAGCGTTGTTTTCATGGCTATCATGTCGTCGACCATGGGATGGTTGCCTTCCCAGGTTTTCGACATGCAGGAGGGGATGTCTTTTGCTCGTTCCTGCATGTCGTGTCCTTTCTTAGTGAGGCTCACCATCCGCTGACGAGTGTCGATGGTGCCGCGGGTGCGGACAATCAGGCCTTCGCGTTCCATGCGCTGGAGTAGTGGGGTGACGGTGTTGGTTTCGAGCATGAGCCGCGAGGTAATCTCGCTGACGGGGAGGTTGTCTTGCTCCCAAAGCACCAACAGTACGAGGTACTGGGGATAGGTGATGCCCAGAGGCTCGAAAAAGGGGCGATAGGCCTGCGTGATGAGGCGCGAGGCGGTGTAGAGGCGGAAACAGAGTTGGTTCTCCAGTTTCAGTTGGTCGTACATAATTAAGGCAGGTTCTGTTTATCTGTTTTCGTGTCGCGTCCTTGATGGGGTGCAATTGCTTGTTTTAGAGAATCACCATATTGCATCTTTTTTGTTGTTGCTTCCCTTCGGTCGCGACGCCATGCAAAAATGCATGTATGGTGTTATTCATATCGCACCTCTTTGTGTTGATTGATTAAAGCATTGCCTCGATGGCGGACTCAATGTCTTTGGGCTCGGTAGTGGGGGCGAAACGCTCTACCTTGGTGCCGTCGCGGGAGATGAGGAATTTGGTGAAGTTCCACTTGATGTCGCTGTCCTTTTCCACGGACTTGCTAATCTTGTTGAACATGGCTGCGGCGGCTTTGGCTTTGAGGCCTTTGTGCTCCTCGGTGGGAGCCTGCTCTTTGAGGTAGTTGAAGATGGGGTGAGCATCCTTGCCGTTGACGTCGATTTTCTGCATAATCTGGAAAGTGACGCCATAGTTGATGCGGCAGAACTCATTGATTTCGCTGTCGGTGCCGGGGTCTTGGTTGGCAAACTGGTTGCAGGGGAAGCCGAACATGACCAGTCCGCGGTCGGCGTATTTCTCGTTGAGTTTCTCCAGTCCGTCGAACTGGGGGGTGAAACCGCACTTGCTGGCGGTGTTGATAATCATGAGGACTTTGCCTTTGAAGTCGGCGAAGTCAATCTCTTTGCCATTGCTGGCAATGGCTTTGAAGTCGTATATTGTTGACATGGTGATTCTAATTTTAATTATTTAATAAATGATGTTGCTTGGTGAGGTTCTCGCTGGGGGTACTGGGGGTTGCCGCCGGCATGGATTTTCTTCAGTAGGAAGGCCATGTTGTCGGCCATTGTGCGCATGGTCTGCAATCCTTCGGCATCGAGAGCGGCTTCGCCCTCGGTGCGACCGTAGACGATGTTCCAGTACTGCGAAGTGACCACAGGCATGTTGAGCATCTGGAAGGGCATGAGCATGGTTTGGTAAACAGCCGATGCTCCGCCGCGGCGACATACGGCCACTGCCGATGCGGGTTTGTTCTGCATCACATGCGAGGCGGCATAGCAGAGGCGTTGTACAAGACTCAGCACTGTGCCGTTGGGCTGGCCGTAATAGGTGGGTGAGCCCACAATGATGGCATCGGACTGAGCCATTTTGTCGATGACAGTGTTGCACATGTCGTCGTCGAACACGCACCGTCCGGTCTGGCTACAGTGGTTGCAGGCCACACATCCATGGATGGCCTGTGTTCCAATCTGTATGATTTCGGTGTCGATGCCGTTCTTTTCCAGTTGATGGGCAGCCTCGGTCAGTGCAAGGAAGGTGTTGCCTGCTTTGCGTGGACTGCCATTGATGAGCAGTACTTTCATTTTTCTTGTTGCTGTGTGGTCTTCTTGAGCCAGAACCGAGCCAATGGGCGAGGCCATCACGACACCTGCCGCTGTGGCCATTGCCGACTTCTTTATAAACTCACGTCTATCCATGGCGATGATGTTTTGAGAGGTTTTCTTTGTTTAAAGGGATGAGGTTTAAAAGGTTTCAGGTTTATGGAGTTCGGTGGTACGCATATTTTTGTGCGCTTAAACCTTAAGGGGTTCCCCCTAAACTTCTCATCCCTTTAAGCCCATTGGGGCCACTTTGTTTTACATTTGGCGCATAAGCCAGTTCTGCATGCCGATTTTCTCAATCAGGTCGAGTTGCTCCTCGCTCCAGTAGAGGTCCTCTTCCTCGTCGGCGAGATAGGCCTTGGTGAGATCGTAGGTGGTGGGGTCGCAGCTGAGTGTGGGCATCATCTTGTAAAGCGTTTCGACGCCTTCGCGCTGGATGCGGAGGTCTTCCTCAATGTAGGCTTTGGCATCTTCAATGAGTTTGCACTCCTTGTTGAGTTTCACCTGCGGTACGCAGCCGAGGTCGAGCATGCGGTCGGTGTACTTCTCCACCCATTCCATCTCCTCGGTGTAATGGTCGATGTACTTCTGTCCGAGTTTCTCAAAACCCTGCGATTTGAAGAGCTGACCCTGCATTTTGTGGACGAAAGCGCCCTCGGTAAGACTGTTCACAATGAGTTGTGATACCTGTAATGTGTTTGTAAAATCCATAATATTAATGTTTTATTGAGTCAATAATTTATATCGTTCACGATACAAAGATACAACCTTTTCTGGAATTACCAAGCATAAAACAAGAAAATTATGACACTTTAACATTATGTCGTGTACGACATATCTGTAAAGTATGGGAGCAAGAAGTATTCGGTGTGGTGAAGAAATAGTATGTGTGTGAATCAAATGTAATGTAAAAAGAGGGTGTCTTTTTAGGCACCCTCTTTTTAAATGTGATATTTTCTGATGTGGAAATGCGACGATTTATTTAACGATTCTTCCTGCCAGAGGGTTGGTGTCAATCAGTTTCAGGCTTTTCACCATCTTGGCGGTGCCTTCTTTGTATTTCTTGAAGTGGGGGGTCTGGATGTGGCTCTGGTAGGCGTCGTGGTCGGCGTAGATTTCCAGAATGTAAATCTTGCAAGGGTCTTCTTTGGTTTGCATTGAGAAGAGGGTCAGCACACCTGGCTCCACGCGCGTGGAGGTCTCACCGACTTCTTTGGCATAGACAAGATACTCCTCAAGCTTCGACGGTACCACTTCGATTTCGGCAAGTCGGACGATGTGTTCGCCATATCGCCGCAATGGGATGTTGTCGCCAAAGAGTCTTCGGGCGTTGTCGGTGAAGATGTCTTGTGGATTTAGCCCGTGCGAGGCGAGGCGTTCTTCCAGGGCCTGCTTTCCGCTGATGAGCACCGGCTCGGCCACATAGGGGTAGTCGCTGCCATAGAGGATGTGGTCGGGCGTGGTGATAGTCAGGAGGGCGTCGAGGACGTCGTCGGTGGGAGCTCCCGCCAGGTCATAGTAGAGGCGCGACAGGTTGGCGTCGACATCCACAGGCTGCATGATGCCCTGTTTCACCATTACTGGCAGCAGCGAGCGGAAACGCGGGAGGGCATTGGGCAGAAACGAGCCACAGTGCGGCACCACCACCTTCAGGTTCGGATAGCGCACCAGCACGTTGTGGGCTATCATGTTGAGAATAGCGCGCGAGGTCTCGGCAAGGTATTCGTAGCTTGCCAGTGGCACGTCGGCAATCAACTGTGCGTTGACCGCCGAGGGCTTGTGGGGATGCAGGATAATGACGGCGTTCTGTTGGTCGAGATAGGCCATCAGTGTGTCGAGAGCCGGGTCGCCGAGGTATTGCCCGTAGCTGTTCGTGGCCAGCTTGATGCCGTCGGCTCCCAACACTTCAAGGGCATAGCGTGCCTCCTCAAGAGCGTGCGGCACATCGGGCAGGGGCAGTGCGGCGCAGAACAAGAAACGGCCGGGGTAGCGTGCCTTCAGTGCAGCGCACTCCTCGTTGTATCTGCGGCACACCGCTGCCGAGGCCTCCGCATTGCCAAAGAAAGGTTGCGGTGCCGGCATGGTGAGCACGGAGGTCTGGATGCCGGCCTTGTCCATAAAGGCGATGTGGCGCTCCGCATCCCAGCTCGGGATGGGGAAACCCTCGTCCATCTCGGCACTGTTGGCCTTGATGTATTCGAGGTAGCCCTGCGTGATGGCGTGGCTGTGGAGGTCGATTTGTGCCATTGAAGGCAATGCTGAAAGGGTCATAAGGACTAAAAGTGTTAGTGCTTTTTGCATAGGTGGTGGTGATGAATGTGTGAACGTGTTAATGTGTTAATCTTTGGTGCAACAAAGACTCACGAATTAACGTATTAATTTGATTAACGAATTAACACATTAACGAATTAACGAATTCTTAGATGTTCTTTCCCATCTCGTAGGCTTCCTGGAGCTTGGTGTTTCCGGCAATCTCGTTGGGGGCACCTACGCCGCCACAGAAGAGGTGGCCTTTGAGCGCAGACTTTCCGAAACAGTCAATCCAGCCTTGCAGACCGCTCTCGGCACGTGCGGGGACGTGGGACTCGTTCTCGAAAGCCGTGGTCAGCAGGTAAACATCGCGGAAGCGGTAGTCCTTGGGGAACATGGCGTTCATGCGGTCGATGAGGGTCTTCATCTGGCCGCTCATCTCGTAGTAGTAGATAGGTGTTGCCCAGCAGACCACATCGGCGTTGAGCACGCTCTCCATGATGGCGGGCACATCGTCCTTGAAGATGCAGGCACCCGTTTGTTGGCACGACAGGCAACCGACGCAATACTTTATTTCCTTGCCCCTTAGTGAGACAAACTCCACTTGATGCCCGGCGGCTTCTGCACCTTTGGCAAACTGCTCCGCCATAGCGTGGCTGTTAGAGCCCGGACGGAGACTGGTTGATATAACGATTACTTTCTTCATAGTTTTATATCTTTGATTAATGACAAATCATTACTTGACAAGGCCTCAAAATTGGCCTCAATCTTCTCTATGTCCCAATCCTACCATTCAATTCTAACAGATAGGCGAAGGGCCTGCCTGTTATATCCATGTGGCGATGTGTTAACTGTTTCTAACTTTATTAACGCCG
>Ga0247611_10004241_pt1 | contig 20116 bp, 15 predicted proteins | sample 177DNAGHGhighgp2_FD_192422 | JGI IMG/M metagenome (GOLD analysis project Ga0247611, IMG submission 192422) | Sheep rumen microbial communities from Palmerston North, Manawatu-Wanganui, New Zealand - 1770 DNA GHGhigh gp2 | ecosystem: Host-associated > Mammals > Digestive system > Stomach > Rumen...
CCAGCATGAGATTGACCTGGTGCGCAAGTGGATGCTGCTGATGAAGCAGAGCAACGACTGGGGCTCTTACAGCCTTGCCGCCGATGCCGTCTATAGTATCCTGAGCACCGGCAGCCAGTGGCTCGACCGTGGCACTACGCCCGTCATCACGGTTGCCGGACAGCCCGTCAACCTCGACAAGATGGCGCAGTACGTGGGCTACTTCCGCACCAGCATGTCCGCCACCACCGCCGGCAGCGTCATCATCGACCGCACGGGCAGCGGACCCGCTTGGGGTGCCGTTTACAGCCAGTTCAAGGCCCCGATGACCACGGTCAGGGAGAAGGCCATCGACGAGGTCTCCATCAGCAAGGAGTACTACGTCTATGCCCAGGACGGCAGCCTGCACCAGGCTACGTCGTTCAAGGTGGGCGACAAGGTCAAGGTGCGCGTCATCATCAAGACCAACAAGGACATGGACTTTGTGACCTTGACCGACGAGCGTGCTGCCTGCTTTGAGCCGGTGGATCAGCTCTCGGGTTACCGCAACGAGGACAACACCTGGTTCTATCAGGAGACCAAGGATAGCCAGACCAACGTGTTCATCAACAGCTTGAACAAGGGGACGCACATCATCGGCTATGACGTGTGGGTGACCAATCCCGGCGAGTTCACCTCGGGCATCGCGACCATCCAGTGCCAGTATGCTCCGCAACTCACTGCCCACAGTGCTGGAAAGAAAATCACGGCTCAAGAAAAATAGAAATCACGATTTTTTGTAATTTTGCCGATCAAAATGACGATTAAAGCATGATTTCTATACAGGGACTCAAGGTGGAGTTTGGCAGCCAGGTGCTGTTCGAGAATATCAACTTCGTTGTCAACAAGCGCGACAAGATCGCGCTTGTTGGCAAGAATGGTGCTGGAAAAACGACAATGCTCAGAATCATCATGGGTGAGCAGATGCCAACCAGCGGAACGGTATCACGCCAGACCGACATCACCATCGGTTACTTGCCGCAGCACATGGTGCTCAAGGACGAGTTGACCGTCAAGCAGGAGGCCGAACGCGCCTTTGAGCACGTGCAGCTCATGGATGCCGCTATCAATCGCATGAACACTGAACTGGCCGAGCGAACCGACTATGACAGCGAGGAGTATCAGGAACTTATCGAACGCGTGGCCCAGAAGACCGAGCTGCGCGCCTTGATGCAGAGCGAGAACATCGAGGCCGAAATCGAGAAGACTTTGCTTGGACTGGGATTTGAACGCTCCGACTTTGACCGTCCCACGAGCGAGTTCAGTGGCGGCTGGCGCATGCGCATCGAGTTGGCCAAGCTCCTGTTGCGCCGTCCCGATGTGCTCTTGCTCGACGAGCCCACCAACCACCTGGACATCGAGTCCATCCAGTGGTTGGAAGCCTTCTTGAAGAACCGCAACGGTGCCCTGCTGCTCGTGTCTCACGACCGCGCCTTCATCGACAACGTCACCAACCGCACCATCGAGATTTCGCTGGGCAAGATCTATGACTACAAGGTGAGTTACAGCCAGTTTGTGGAACTGCGCAAGGAGCGCGTCGAGCAGCAGATGCGGGCCTATGAGAACCAGCAGAAGCTCATCCACGATACCGAGGACTTTATCGAGCGCTTCCGCTACAAGGCCACCAAGGCCGTGCAGGTGCAGAGCCGCATCAAGATGCTGGAGAAACTGGAGCGCATCGAGGTCGATGAGGTGGACCGCTCGCGCATGAGGCTCAAATTCCCGCCTGCGCCCCGCAGTGGCGACTATCCCGTCATTGCCGAGGACCTGCGCAAGGATTACGGCTCGTTGAACGTGTTCCATGATGTGACCTTTACCATCAAGCGGGGCGAGAAGGTGGCCTTTGTGGGCAAGAACGGTGCCGGCAAATCGACGCTGGTCAAGTGCATCATGGGAGAGATACCTTTTGACGGCAAGCTGCAGATCGGGCACAACGTCAAGATTGGCTATTTTGCTCAAAACCAGGCGCAACTGCTCGATGGCGAACTCACCGTTCATGACACTATCGACTATGTGGCGGTGGGTGACATCCGCACGCGCATCAACGACATCCTGGGGGCCTTCATGTTTGGCGGCAAGAACGCCGACAAGAAGGTCAAGGTGCTCAGTGGTGGCGAGAAGAGCCGCCTGGCCATGATTCGCCTGCTGTTGCAACCCGTCAATCTGCTCATCCTCGATGAGCCCACCAACCATCTGGACATGCCCAGCAAGGACGTCCTCAAGGAGGCCATCCAGGCCTTTGACGGCACGGTCATCGTCGTCTCGCACGACCGTGACTTCCTGAATGGCATCGTCAGCAAGGTCTATGAGTTTGGCGAGCACCGCGTGCGCGAGCATCTGGGCGGCATCTACGACTTCCTGCACAAGAAGCAACTCGACACCTTGCAGCAACTGGAAATCAAGAGTGCCCTCTCTACGCCACAAGCCGTAATGGCTGATGCCGAGCCTGCCGCCAGCCAGGGCAAGATGGACTACCAGCGGCAAAAGGAGCGCGAGCGCCGCATCCGCCAGGCCGAGAAGAAGGTGAAAACCCTGGAGGCCAAGATCGCCGAACTGGAGCAGCAGCTCACCGACATCGAGGACAAACTGTCCGTCGCATCGAGCGAGGACGTGGACATCTACTACAAGCATTCCCAGATCAGCCGCGAGCTTGATGACATCATGGCCCAGTGGGAAGCCGCAGGTGAAGAACTGGAAAAAGTGAAAAACTAAAAAACCGATGAGATGAAGCTGGTCCAAATCAATAGCAGCAGCGCAGACAATGAGCAGTTAAGGCAACTCTATGAGTCGGCTTTTCCCGAGCAGGAGCAAATCCCCTATGACGACCTGATTGGCCTGCTAGATAAAATGGACATCGACTATAGCGCCTATTACGATGGCGGGATGCTGGTGGGCTTGACGATGGTGCTGCGCCTGCCCAAGTACAATTGGGGCTGGTACTTTGCTGTGCGTGAAGAGTTGCGCGGCAAGGGCTACGGCCAGGGTATCCTCACGGCCGTGCTGGACAAGTATCGTGTTGAACGCCCCTTCATCATTGACATCGAGTCGCCCTATCAGCCTGATGCACCCAATCCCGAACAGCGTCGACGTCGCCATGCCTTCTACCTGCGTAACGGCATGAAGGAAACCCCCACGAGTCGCACCTGGGACGGCCTCACATTCACCATCTTGACCAACAGCGACGAGCCCTTCACCCAGCAGGATTATGACGACATCGTCGATGCCTTGCGTGCCGTGTGGACCAATATGCCCAGCGGCCAAGAAGACACGGTTTGACCTCTATGCCCCCAGTGAATCAGGTGCCCTCGCTCACGCTCGGTCGCCTGATTTACTAGGGGTTGTTCAATGGGTCGCCATTAGGGCGTCTGACACACAGCATGACTTGTCGCGCACGACACATTTTGGTGCGGTTGCCCTGTTAAAATATTTTTGTTTTCTTTGCTTGCTCTCGGAATAATCACTATATTTGCAGGTGAGTTCATTATTGTGTTTGAAATCATCAGCCTTATGGGTTTGTGCCTGTACTCATTACTCGTGCTTAGCACAATGAAAACTCAGTCGTCTTAACTTTTAATCATCTTATCTTTATACTTATGGAAAAGAAATCATTACCCTGTAGACTGTTAGCCCTTGTAGCAGCCTTGTCATTTATTCTCGTGGCCAATGCCGATACCTTTGTGTATAACGGTATTTATTACCGCACCACAGGCAGCAATACCGTCTTAGTTACCCATAGGGAAGAGATCTATAACACTTATAGTGGCATTGTGAACATCCCCAGCAGTGTGCCTTACAATGGTGTGACCTGTCAAGTGACCGCCATCGATGACTATGCGTTCTATAATTGTCATGAATTGACGAAGGTTACCATCCCCAATACGGTAACTGCCATTGGACGCTATTCGTTTACCAATAGCCGGAATTTGTCAACTGTGACATTTGGTAATTCGGTGACAACCATTGGCTACAGTGCGTTTGAGGGTTGCTCTGCCCTGACGAGCTTGACACTTCCCAACTCGGTGACAAGTCTCGATTTTGGAGCCTTTCGGGAGTGCGCGGGCATAGAAACCGTGACGTTCTCCAACTCGTTGACCACTATCGGCAATGAAGCTTTCAGTGGCTGCACCAGTTTAAAGAGCGTTACCATCCCAAGCTCGGTGACCAATTTGGGGGAATATGCGTTCTGGAACTGCATTAGCATGACGAGCGTGACCATCCCCAACTCGTTGTCTGAGATTGCTTCCAGCACTTTTGCGTTTTGTTATGGCTTAACAGATGTGACGATTCCTAGCTCGGTGACCAGAATCGGTCCCGCTGCTTTTTATTGTTGCCATGGCTTGGAAAGCGTCACAATCGGCCCCTCGGTGACAACCATTGATCAAAAGGCGTTTACTTCTTGCCAGGCCTTGACGAGTGTGACCTGTTTGGCCACAACACCGCCAACGATGGCAGACCGCAGCCTGTTTGACGACCAAACCTATAGTAGCGGCACGCTCAGTGTGCCCAGTGGTCGCAAGAGTGCCTATCAGGTTGCCAACTGGTGGAAAGACTTCTCGACCATTAAGGAAGAGAACTACGACTTCGTCGTCGACGGCATCTACTATGACATCTTGGGCGCCAATACCGTCGAGGTGACCAATAACGGCAATTATGGCACCTACAGTGGCAGTGTGACCATCCCCAGCAGTGTGACCAATGGCGGAAAGACCTATAGCGTGACCAACATAGGGATAGAAGCCTTCGGCAGATGCACGGAGTTGACGAGAGTAACGCTTCCCAACACGGTGACTAGCATCAGCGCATGGGCGTTTGAAGGTTGTACAGCCTTGACGAGTGTGACGCTTCCCAACTCGTTGACCTTCATTGGCTCATCGGCCTTTGAGCATTGCTCGGCACTGCGCAGTTTGACGCTTCCCAACTCGGTGACCACTTTGGGTGACGGAGCTTTCTGTGACTGCACTAGCTTGACGAGCGTGAACATTCCCAACTCGTTGCCTGTTATCCAGGAGGGAACGTTCCAGAATTGCAACTCGTTGGCGAGCGTGACCATTCCCAATTCGGTGGTAAGGATTGACAGGCAGGCGTTCCGGAATTGCTGGTCGTTGACTAGCGTGACCATCCCCAATTCGGTAACTTTAATCGGGGTGAGGACATTCTATAATTGCTCGTCGTTGGCCAGCGTGTCGATAGGCTCCTCGGTCAGCATCATCGGTGATGAGGCGTTTTCGGGTTGTTCAGAGTTGAAGGTCGTGGAATGTAAGGCTAACACGCCGCCCACGATGGACGCCAGAACAGTGTTTGACAATCGTCATTACAGCTATACCATGCTCTATGTGCTCCCGGGTCGCGAGAGTGCTTATCAAGCCGCCAACTGGTGGAGTAGTTTCTCCATGATATTTGAGATGAAATACGACTTTTCAGCCAACGGCATCTATTACCTCATCACGGGGGCCAACACCGTCGCGGTGTCCTATAGGGACGGTAACTACAACAGCTACAGCGGCAGTGTGACCATCCCCAGCAGTGTGACCAATGAAGGCACGACCTATCAGGTTACGGCAATCGGCGATTATGCGTTTAATTCGTGCACGGGTTTGACGAGCGTGACCATCCCCAACACGGTGACCAGCATCGGTGATAATGCGTTCCAGCAATGCGAAACCATGGATAATATCGTCATCCCCAATTCGGTCACCAGCATTGGCAACCTTGCGTTCATGCTATGTAATAATTTAACCTATATGGTCATTCCCAATTCGGTGACCACCATCGGCACCGGCATCTTTTTGTATTGTGAACGTTTGGAAGAAGTGGTAATCGGTTCCTCGGTGACCAGCATCGGTGAGGGAGCGTTCATGGAATGTGGTAGATTGAATCATGTGGAATGCCTTGCCACCACACCTCCCACGATGGCTGCCAGCAACGTATTTGATGATTTCACCTACAGCATTGCCACGCTCAAGGTGCCCAAGGGCTACAAGAGTGCCTATCAGGCCGCTAACTGGTGGAAGAACTTCACGACCATCAAGGAACTGGAATATAGCTTCATCGTCAATGGCATCTACTACAGTAAGACGGGCTCAACCACCGTTAGCGTTGCTCACGGTCCGTTATCCAACTGTTACAGCGGCCACATCACCATTCCTGCGACGGTGACTTATGGCGGAGTGACTTACCAAGTAAAGGGAATTGATGAAAGAGCGTTCCGCGGTGAATATCTAGCTAGTAATAATCTATTGACTGGCGTGACTATCCCGAGTTCTGTCACAGCGATTGGTGCGTATGCTTTCATGGATTGCAAACAGTTGACTTCGGTTGTTGTGCCAGCTGCTGTCACGACCATTAATTGGCAAACGTTTGATGGCTGCAGTGCACTGCAGAGTGTGGTACTGGGCAGGGGTGTGAATAACATATCTTATGATGCCTTTGTGAGGTGTAACTCATTAAAGTCAATCGTCTGTCTTGCGCAAGAGGTTCCTTTTGTTAGCAATACTTTCCCAAATGAGAATTACACTACGGCCACGTTATTTGTTCCCAAGACCTCGCTTGAGTCTTATCTGGAAGACTATCAGTGGAATCGGTTCAGCCAGGTAAAGCCTCATCTGGACTACGCTTTGAACACAGGTAACGGCTCTTTAGTGTTTACTTCGACCGGCGATTATCCCTGGATCGATGTCATTGAGGGTGACCGTGTGTATGCCACCTCAGGCAATAAGGGCATCCACTCCAGCACTTCGGTGCTCACGACGACGGTCAACATGGTGCGTGATGGTAGCGTGTCGTTTGACTACAAGGCTTGGGGCGAAGGCTCGAACTATGATGTTTGTGTATTCTCGGTTGACGGCACACAGAAGTTCAGCTATGGTAACAAACAGAACAACTGGATCACCTACACTATCCAACTGGCAGCAGGAACCCACACGCTTGTGTGGACCTACACTAAGGACAGCAATGTCAACTCCACAGGCGACTACTTTGCCGTGGACAATGTTGCCATTACCATGTCGATACTTGGCGATATTGATGGCGACGGCGTGTTGGGCATTGGCGACGTTACCGACCTGATTGACCTGGTAATCAGCGGCACGGCCACCGTCGAGAACTATCCCGAAGCCGACGTTGACGGCGACGGTCGCATCACCATTGCCGACGTTACCGAGCTGCTCGACTACATCCTGTAAGCATTGTATAGCGATTTGCTTTTTAGGCATCCGCATCGAGGTGGGTGTGTCATAATGACGCACCCCTTTTTGGGGGGAGGGGGCTACTGCAAGGTGATGACGCATCGGGTAGGGGAGAGTCGCAAGCAAACCGTAATGGCCACCTGATAAGACAATTTAACCGTTTTGGCTTGTCCGTTTCTGGTCTTTCGTCTAAATTTGCAGGCATGAAGCGGGTGTTATTCATATTTTTGGCGATGGTTGCCCTGATTGGGGCGGCTCAGGAGAGCCAGACGATCAAACTGCAGTTTGACCAATCCAAAATCAGTCCGCAGTTCACCATGCCTGAGATGCCTGCTGTTGTCATGCCCGCCACCAACCTCAAGCCCACCTTCAATGCCAACCTGCCCACTGCGGCCGATCTCCACCTTGATTACCAGAACAAGTTTGCCGACTCGTTGGCCCTCTATCAGCAGCAGTGGCGCACGACTGCCCCGTCATTGCCCCGTTTCCAATATGACACCAGCCCCTACAGTCGCGACTGGTCATCAAGCGGCGTGATTACTCGTGTGGGCGGCGGTTACTTGACGGGCTCAGGCTCACATACGACCTATCCCGGCATGGGCAACATGGCAAGTGCCAGTGTGGCTTTCTCCATGCCCATTGACCGATTGACACTCACAGTGGGCTTGACAGGCAGCAAGTACCATTTTGACCGTGAGGCATGGAACGATTATGGCGTCTTTGGCAACGCGTCATTCCGCCTCACCGACCGTTTGTCCCTCAATGCCTTCGGCCAGTATTACGTCAACCAGCAGTTCCACTCGGTAGCGGCCATGCCGCTGCTGGGCGGCTCGTCCTATGGCGGCACACTGGGCTGGCGGGCCAGTGACCGCTTCTCGCTCGACGTGGGAGCCCGTCGCATCTATGATCCCTACACGGGCACGTGGCGCACGTTGCCTGTTGTACAACCCACGGTTAACCTCCTGGGGGCACCCATCTCGTTTGACGCGGGACCGTTGATCTATCAATTGCTGGATAACTTGCTGGGAAACGGTAAGCGCAACCGCGACTGGGATGACCCGCGTTACCGTCCTGTCAACATCCCCGGCGCAGTGACAACCCAGCCGGGCTTTAACCCTTTCAGCCCTGTCCCCGTGCCCGACGCCTTTCGCCATTAATTTTTTATTCAAGTTTCTGTAGTGATAAAACTTCAGAACTTGAAGGTTAGAGGTTAGTGAAGAAAAATTTTTTCAAATTTTATTGTTTTATCAGTTCGCTGGCGATGGATCGTGCATCCCTAATCTCTAATCCCTAATCCGTAATCCTCAAGTTTTTAAAGTGGCGCAGCTACTTTAGAAACTTGATTTTTTTATCAATTTAGGGATTTTTAGGGGTATGGATTTTGGCAGGTGCAAAAGTTGTTGTACCTTTGCACGTTAAATGGTGTTGCATGGCGATTAAGAGCACGATAGAGGAAATCATTAGGGAAGACTTGGCCGAGATTTGGTCCATCCTGAACAGCGAGGAGAAGCATCTCGTCGCCGAGAATTTTGTTATCCACACCTATCGTAAGGGCCAGCTCATCTATGCCGAGCATGACGAGCCACAGTTCCTGTGGTGCCTGATTAAGGGCAAGGTGAAAAGGTTCAAGAACGGCATCGGCGGCAAGCAGCAGATCCTGCGACTCTATCGCCCGATACAGTACTTTGGCTACCGCGCATGGTTTGCCCATGAGCCTTATGTCGCCAGCACAATGGCCATCGAGCCGTCGCAGGTGGGATGCCTGCCCATGTCGGTGGTCAAGAGGCTCATCGATGGCAACATGAACCTGGCTTGGTTCTTCATCCGTGAGTTGTCCAAGCACCTGGGCGGCAGCGATTCTAAGGTCGTGACCCTTACCCAGAAGCACATCCGCGGACGTCTGGCCGAGGCTTTGTGCATGCTTGTGGACAACTATGGATATGAGGATGATGGCAAGACGCTCAAGATCTACATGGCTCGTGAGGACTTGGCCAACTTGTCCAACATGACCACCGCCAACGCCATCCGCACACTCTCGACCTTTGCTCAGGAGCGCATCATCACCGTTGACGGTCGCCGCATCCGCATCGTTGACGAGCCCACATTGCGCAACATCAGCCGTTTCGGATAACCGCTACACGTCACTATGATTATCGCTCAACAGAAACGCAAGGAAAACATTGCCGAGTATCTCCTCTACCTGTGGCAGGTCGAGGACTTGCTGCGTGCCTGCCATCTGGACATCGACACGGTGGACAAGGCGGTAATTGCCCGCTATGATGTTGACGAGAAGACACGCCACGACATTCGCGAGTGGTATGAGTCGCTCATCAAGATGATGGAGCTGGAAAACGTGCGTGAGAAGGGCCACATTAGGGTGTGCCACAACGTGCTCATCCGCCTCAACGACCTGCACCAGCAACTGCTGGCCAGTCAGGATCGCTTCCCTGACTACCACGCCGATTACTACCGCACCCTGCCGCACATCGTGCAACTGCGTGCCACCTTGCCCGAAGCCAACCGTCCCGGCGAGCTGGAAACGTGCTTCAACGCCCTCTATGGCGTGATGCTGCTGCACTTGCAGGGCAAGGAGGTCTCTCAAGACACAGCCGTCGCAATAGCGCAGATTTCACACTTCATAGGACTGCTCGCAGCCTACTACAGGCGGGACGAGGAGACACCGCTGTTTGGCGACGATTTAAATGATCATTAACTCATGGCAATCATCAATATACTTATCACTGGCGCTAACGGCCAGCTGGGACATGAGATGCGTAATGTGCTGGCTGGTGATAGCCGGTTTAATGCCCTCTTTACCGATGTGGCTGGCCAGGACGTTGTCATGCTTGACATTACCGACGAGAATGCCGTCCAGCAGATAATCAAGGATCACGATATTCACATGGTTGTCAACTGCGTGGCCTATACCGCCGTTGATGCTGCCGAGGATGATGAACCCACAGCGGCACGTCTCAATGCCGATGCCGTGGGCGTCCTTGCCCGAGCTGCAAGAGGTCATGGTGCCCGCATGGTTCATGTCTCGACCGACTATGTGTTTGACGGACAGGGCTGCATCCCTTACAATGAGGAGATGCCCACCTGCCCCATGTCTGCCTATGGCCGCACCAAGCTGGAAGGCGAGCGTGTGTTGCTTGAGACGATGGATGGCGATGCCGTCATTCTGCGCACAGCATGGCTCTACTCGCCCTATGGCAAGAACTTTGTCAAGACGATGCTCTCGCTGGGGAAGAGCAAGCCCGCCTTGAAGGTCGTGTTTGACCAGGTGGGCTCGCCCACCTGTGCCCGTGACCTGGCTCGTGCCATTGTTACCGTCATCACGGCTGACCAGTGGCATCCCGGCATCTATCACTACAGCAACGAGGGCGTGATCTCATGGTATGACTTCACAATGGCCATCCACCGCATCGCAGGCATCACCGGCTGTGACGTACAGCCCTGCCACAGCGACGAGTTCCCGGCAAGGGCGCACCGGCCGGCCTACAGCGTCCTGGACAAGACAAAGTTCAAGACGACCTTTGGCGTCCAGGTCCCCTACTGGCTCGACAGTCTGGAGGCAACCATCAATCAACTTTCAACTCCTAACTCCTAACTCAATAACTACAAGAATATGTCCCTGACAACCGAAATCACCCGCCGCCGCACCTTTGCCATCATTTCGCACCCCGATGCTGGCAAGACGACGTTGACCGAGAAGTTGCTCCTCTTTGGCGGCGCAATTCATGTGGCTGGTGCCGTGAAATCCAATAAGATCAAGAAAACCGCAACCAGCGACTGGATGGAAATCGAGAAACAGCGTGGCATCTCGGTGGCCACATCGGTCATGGGTTTCAATTATGGCGACTACAAGATCAACATCCTTGACACGCCTGGCCACCAGGACTTTGCCGAGGACACTTATCGCACCCTCACCGCCGTCGATAGCGTCATCATCGTTGTCGATGTCGCCAAGGGTGTCGAGACCCAGACGCGCAAGCTCATGGAGGTGTGCCGCATGCGCAATACACCGGTCATCATCTTTGTCAACAAGCTCGACCGCGAGGGGCGCGACCCGTTTGACATCCTCGATGAACTGGAACAGGAGTTGAAGATTGACGTGAGACCCCTGAGCTGGCCCATTAACATCGGTGCCCACTTCAAGGGTGTGTACAACATCTATGAACACAACATCAGTCTCTTCAAGCCCGACAAGCAGCATGTCACCGACCGTGTGGACATCAGCGACATCAATGACCCCGCTATTGACGAGGCCGTGGGCAAGGCCGATGCCGAGAAACTGCGGGCCGACATCGAGCTCATCGATGGCGTCTATCCCGACTTCAACACCCTCGACTACCTGGACGCCAAGGTGGCTCCCGTATTCTTTGGTTCGGCGTTAAACACCTTTGGCGTGAAGGAGCTGCTGGACTGCTTTGTGCGCATTGCGCCGTCTCCTCGCCCTGTGAGTGCCATCGAGCGCACGGTGGAGCCTGGCGAGGACAAGTTCACTGGATTCGTGTTCAAGATTCATGCCAACATGGATCCCAATCACCGCAGTTGTATCGCCTTTGTCAAGGTGTGCTCGGGTGTGTTCCAGCGCAATGGCAACTACAAGCATGTGCGCAGTGGCAAGAGCTATCGTTTCAGTGCTCCAACGGCTTTCATGGCCCAGAAGAAGGAAATCATCGATGAGGTCTATCCTGGCGACATCGTGGGTCTGCCCGACAATGGCATCTTCAAGATTGGCGACACGCTCACCGAGGGTGAAGAGCTGCACTTCAAGGGGCTGCCCAGTTTCTCGCCCGAGATGTTCAAGTACATCGAGAACAGCGACCCCATGAAGACCAAGCAGCTCAACAAGGGGCTCGAGCAGCTCATGGACGAGGGCGTGGCCCAGATGTTCATCAACCAGTTCAATAACCGCAAGATCATCGGCACCGTCGGGCAACTGCAGTTCGAGGTCATCCAGTACCGGTTGCTGCATGAGTATGGCGCACAGTGCCGCTGGGAGCCTATTCATCTGTACAAGGCTTGCTGGATCGAGAGTGATGACGAGGAGGCACTCGAGGCCTTCAAGAAGCGCAAGCACCAGTTCATGGCGCTTGACCTTGAGGGACGTGACGTGTTCCTGGCCGACAGCAACTATGTCTTGCAGATGGCTCAGCAGGACTTCCCCAAGATCACTTTCCACTTCACCAGTGAATTCTAATATCATTTCACAATACACCCATCAAACTAGATAGTAATGGAAAGACTGAAAAAATTATATTACCAGTATGTGGGCAGCGAGCCCACTCAGGTCGTGCTCATGGACAAGGCTGGCTCCAACCGCCAGTATTACCGCATGCATGGTGAACGCTCAATCGTGGGCGTCATCGGCGAGTCGCGGGAGGAAAATGATGCTTTCATCTACATGGCGCGACACTTTCGCCAGCAGGGACTCTCGGTACCCGAGGTCTATGGCGTGAGCGATGACCACATGGCCTATATACAGGAGGACCTGGGCAAGAAGCCCGAGAACATCCTGTGGAACAAGATTCGCCGCAGCTCCATCACCCATGCATTCACCAGCGAGGAAAAAGAGCTGTTGTGCCGCACCATGCGTGACCTGGTGGATATCCAGTTCCGCGGGTCGCAGGGATTTGACTATGATAACTGCTATCCGGCCAAGTGCTTTGACGAGCGTTCCATCAAGTGGGACTTGAACTACTTCAAGTACTGCTTTCTCAAGGCCACGGGCATCAATTTCAACGAGAATAAGCTGGAAAATGACTTTGAGCGCTTGACACAGGACCTGCTCACCGTTCCCAGCGACACGTTCATGTACCGTGACTTCCAGTCGCGCAACGTCATGCTCGTGGGCGATGCTGAGCATCCGGCCGACTGCAAGCTGGCATTCATCGACTTCCAGGGTGGCCGTCGGGGACCTTACTACTATGACGTGGCCTCGTTTGTGTGGCAGGCGCGCGCCAAGTACCCTGAGGACTTGAAGAAGGAGCTGGTCAATGCCTATCTGGGTAAACTCAAGGATTATGTGCCTGGCCTCGATGAGAAGGAGTTCTACGGCAACCTGCGACTGTTTGTGCTCTTCCGCACGCTGCAAGTGCTGGGCGCTTATGGCTTCCGTGGCTACTTTGAGAAGAAACCCGACTTCATGAAGAATAGCATTGTGCCGGCTATTGCCAACCTGCGCAAGCTGGTCATCAACAAGCCATTTACCCGTTACCCCTACTTGAGCCTTGTTATCGACGAGCTGGTCAACCTCAAGGACTTTGTCAGCGAGGACAAGGGACTCACCGTGAGGGTGATGAGCTTTGCCTACAAGAAGGGCATTCCTCATGACCCGTCAGGCAACGGCGGCGGCTTTGTGTTTGACTGCCGTGCCCTGAATAACCCCGGCAAGTATGACAAGTACAAGGCATTCACAGGCCTGGATCAGAATGTGATTGACTTCTTGCAGAAGGAGAGCACTATCGACAAGTGGCTCGAGCACGTCTATGCTCTGGTCGATGAGTCGGTTGAGCGCTATGTCAAGCGCAACTTCACCGACCTGATGGTGTGCTTTGGATGTACGGGAGGACAGCACCGGTCGGTCTATGCGGCCGAACATCTGGCACAACACATTCACGAGAAGTTCAATGTGCGTGTCGAGCTATCGCATCGCGAGCAGCCTGACCACGAGCGCACCCTTAATCCCATCGAGCGATAATGAAAGCACTGATATTTGCTGCGGGGCTAGGTACACGCCTGCGCCCCCTCACCGACGACCGCCCCAAGGCGATGGTCGAGATTGCCGGCAAGCCCATGCTGCAACACGTCATTGAGCGTGTGGTGGCTGCGGGCTTTGATGACATCACGATCAACATCCACCACTATGGGCAGATGATCATCGATTTCCTGGAGAACAACGGCAACTTTGGTGTCAATCTGCACATCAGTGATGAGCGTGGACTGTTGCTCGATACGGGTGGTGGAATCCTCAAGGCGCGGCAGTGGCTGGACGGTGACGAGCCATTCCTGGTGCATAACACCGACATTATCAGCACGCTGGATTTGAGAGCATTCTACCGCTATCACGTCGAGCACGACGCACTGGCCACCATCCTGGTCAAGGAGCGCAAGACGCAGCGCTACTTCTTGTTTGACGAGGATGACCGACTGTGCGGGTGGACCAACAAGGCTACGGGCGAGTTCCGCCCTGATCCCGAGAAACTGCGTGGCCGCCAGTTGCATGAAATGGCATTCGGTGGTCTGCACGTCATCTCGCCGAGCATCTTCCCTCATCTGGAGCGGTACCGCCGCCAGGAAGGCGAGAAATTCTCCATCACGCCGTTCTACATCAACGAGTGCAAGCACTATCACATCCATGGCTATCACCCTGACAGTGAATACCAGTGGCTCGACATCGGCAAGCCCGAGACGCTCGACCAAGCCAAAAAATTGCTGGGTGAAGATTAAACTTATAAATGCCCACCCATCTAACAACTAACAACTAAGGACTAAGGAATAACAACTAAAAATTTGATACATGAAGAAATTACTGCTTTCTATGCTATTGGGCATGATGGCGCTGGGCGCGACGGCCCAGTCAATGTATGGCGATGTCAACGGCGATGGCGATGTCAACATCACCGATGTTAACCGCATCATCAACATCATCCTCGCCGGAGGTTATGATTCCAACTCCGACGTCAATAGCGACGGCGAGGTCAACATCACCGACCTCAACGTCATTATCGAACTCATCCTTAACCCAACCATAGAGCCTCCAGTAGAAGAGCACGAGTGGGTTGACTTGGGCTTGCCCAGCGGCACGCTGTGGGCGACCTGCAACGTCGGTGCCAACAGTCCCGAGGAATTCGGCGACTACTTTGCCTGGGGCGAGACCGAACCCAAGGACTATTATCATTTGGGCAACTACAAGTGGTGCAACGGCAGCTACAACACCATGACGAAGTACTGCGTCCACAGCAACTTCGGTGCAAACGGTTTAACTGACGGCAAGACGGAGTTGGATCCCGATGACGATGCCGCCTACGTCAACTGGGGGCCGCAGTGGCGCATGCCTACATCGGAACAAATGCAAGAACTGATAGACAAGTGCACTTGGACTTGGACGACGAAGAACGGCGTGAACGGTCGTTTGGTGACCGGACCCAATGGAAACACCATGTTCCTCCCCGCTGCGAGCTACCGTGTGGACGACTCATACGCGGAGTCGGGCGGCTTCTATTGGTCCCGCATGCTCGACCAGAGCAACTCCTACCGTGTGATCAAACTGGGCTTCGATGGTTACTACAAGAGCAGGGGCTACGGCTACCGCGACAACGGTTTAAGTGTCCGTGCTGTGCGTGTGGAGAAGCTCTACATTGAGCAGAAGAGCCTTGATTTGGGTGTTTTGCCTGTTGAAACGACGCGCACAAGTGAGATGACCATTGTCAATAATGACCCAGAGGCCCAGACCTTGACCGTTTCGGTCGATGAGCCTTTTTTCTTAAAACAGGAACAGGGCAGTGCTTCTAGCATGACCATCGAAGTGCCTGCCAAGTCCCGCGCCACGGTGACGGTAATGTTCACGGCAACCGAGCTGGGCGAATTCAACGGCAATGTCACTTTTTTGAGCCCAGAACTCGATGGAGGCCAATGTGTTATCCCAGTCCAAGCGCGAGTTGTCCCGCAGTGCGATTATGTTGATCTGGGGCTGCCCAGCGGCACGCTATGGGCGACGTGCAACATCGGTGCCAGCAGTCCCGAGGAATATGGTGACTACTTTGCCTGGGGTGAGACTGAGCCCAAAGATTATTATAACTGGAGCACCTACAAGTGGTGCAACGGCAGCATGGATTCGATGACGAAGTACTTTACTGGTGACAACAAGACGGAGTTAGACCCTGAGGACGATGCCGCCTACGTCAACTGGGGCTCTTCGTGGAGAATGCCGACCAGTGAACAGCAGAAGGAGCTCACCTTAAACTGCACTTGGACAAGGGCGCAACATAACGGTGTGGCCGGAAATTTAGTAACCGGGCCCAATGGTAACACCATCTTCTTGCCTAGCGCCGGCTATCGCAGTGACCAGAACCTCTACCAAGCACGCTTGGACGGCTACTATTGGTCGCGCACACTCAGCCCGAACGCCTTGTCATGCGGTCGGAGCGGCCCGTTCTGGAACACCCATCTTCTCCGCGATATGGGGTGTAGTGTCCGTGCTGTGCGCGTCTCATAGTATTTGTGCGCTTTACTCAACACGAATTAACACGCATCCGTTTCTCGGCGGTGCCAAGTTTTAATGATTTTATTTTAATTTTGTTTGATTTTTCGAGCGAAGCTCAATCATTGGTCTCAGGCGTTAATTATGACATAGCCTCAAATAACAGTAATAGCAGATTTCTTTCATGAATAACTATTAGTGTAATTAGCGTAATTCGTAGTTTTTAAAAAAGTAAAATATATGAAAAAGACCATCATCATCGCAGCCATCATGCTGCTCGTGGCAGGCACCGTATCGCTCGATGCCCGCACCCGCAAGTCGGCCAAGTCACAAAAACAAAGCAGCACACAGGTCATCTACACTGGCGAGATTGCCAAGAAGGTGATCGGTTACAACGGCCCCATTCCACTGAACATCACCATCAAGAACGGCGTCATTGAGAACATTGAGGTCCTCGACAACCAGGAATCGCCGGGCTACCTCAAGCGTGCCACGGCCAAGGTGCTGCCCCAGTACATTGGCAAGACCGTCGCCCAGGCCCGGAACCTGAAGGCCGAGGTCGCCACTGGTGCCACCTACAGTAGCGAGGCCATTATCAAGAACATCCAGATGGGTGTCGAGCAGGTCAAGGCCACCAAGAAAAAAGCTCCAGCCAAGAAGAAAACGACCAAGAAACGTCGTTGAAGATCGTACACTCCGACGAGTAACATTGCGCCGCAGGTCCAACATCAAGGGCTTGCGGCGCTTTAGCGTCCTCCCGGTCCGATGAAGAGTGATTTCACTACCTGAGAACAAAGTTTGCACTGGCCGTTTTCAATTCAGAGAAAAAGAGTATCTTTGCCATCAATATAATCATCACTAGCAATGAAGAGTTATCTGGAAATCAAAGTGCCCATCTCCTTCGACGAATATTGGTTTAGGGAGTTGCGCGACCTGCTTGACGGCGTTGACATCCGTTGGCAACGGGGATATTACCACATCACGATGGCATTTCTTGACGAGACCCCCGAGAGGGTGAATCTCACACCAGGGCTGAATAGTTTGCTCACTGACGCGGTGGCACCAACCATCACCTTCGACCGGCTCGATGCTTTTGCCTCAGGCTATCACAGGCATGTCATCCACCTCACCACCAACGATGCACCTGCCGACTTCTTGGCGCTTGTCGAGGAAGTCAGGCGGTATTTCAAATCCAAGGGGTGTGTCATCCAGTCCGATTTCCGTCTGCATGTCACACTGGGCAGGGTGCAGGACCCGCGGATGAACGTGCATAAACTCAAGGACATCATCAGCCAAGTGGACCTGCCCTCCTTTACAATCGATCTGACAGATGTGGAATACCGTATCTTCCGTGGCAAAACGCTTGGTCAATGGAAATTATTTAACTGATAAATGCAAGATTGTTGTTTCGTTGGGTTTAGTGGGTATAAGATAGTAATTTTAGTGTATTAAGCTAATGAAACAGACTTGGAGATTTTTGGTCATCATGACCCTGATTGTGACGACCTTGTCGTCTTGTAAAGATCATGGAGATGTTGTGTACATGCTACCAGAGAAAAGACCTATCGTGCTCAGCGAGGAACAAAGGCAGATGCGTGACAGCAACAATGAGTTTGCCTGGAAACTTTTCCAGGCCATGCAGGAACATCAGGGCGACGTCAGTACTGTGATGTCACCCATCGGCGTTACTTACATGCTGGGAATGCTCAATGCTGGTGCCGCAGGCGATACACGCCAGGAAATCATTGCAACACTGGGATTCGGTGCTGACCCCACAGCTGTGAACGAGTTCTGCAACAAGATGATTGACGGGGCTCCTAACGTCGATCCTGCTGCTACCGTGAGAATCGCTAACTGCATTGATGTCAATTCAGCCAAAGGCATCACCCTGCTCAAGCAGTATGTCAACGATATCAAGAGCTACTACAATGCTCAGATTGATGCGCTGGACTTCACCAAAAACAGTACCCTGGACAAGATCAACAGTTGGTGCAAAAAGAATACCGACGGGATGATTCCGAGCATCTTGGACGAAATCAATCCCGACGTTGTCATGTACCTACTCAATGCCATCTACTTCAATGCCGACTGGACCGAGAAATTTGATCCCAATGACACCCGCAACTCGAGTTTCACGAGGGCCGATGGATCGGTCGTGGACCTGCCCTTAATGCACCGCAAGGCTGTGGCACAGTGCTGCGAGAGCGAATTGTGCTCCATGCTGCGCATCCCCTTTGGCAGCGGCGGCTACAGCATGTACGTCCTGATGCCTGCCCAGGGCAAGACCACTAGCGACCTCATCCATGACATGAGCCAGCAGGCATTGACCGAACATCTGAATGGCATTGAAGTGACACCCCACGAGGTGGATATCCTCATGCCCAAGTTTGAGATTATGAGCGACATCGACTTGATTGACATCCTCAAGCCAATGGGAATACAATCAGCCTTCACCGCTCGGGCCGACTTCTCAAACATGTCCGATGCCAGCTTGTGCGTCACTAAGATGAGACAAGTGGCTAAGATAGAAGTCAACGAGGACGGAGCCAAGGCTTCGGCCGTCACGGTTTCCGCGTTTGGGGATACTTCCCCAGGGCCGCCAGTTCAATATCAGAAGGCTGAATTTCATGCCAACCGTCCTTTCCTGTATTTCATCCTCGAGGAGAGCACCCGCAGCATTTTCTTCATCGGCACCTATCAGGGTGAACATGAGATGAGATAAGAAATCATCACACTTCACCAATGAGAGCAAATAGAGATTCATGTTTTTTTATCTTCTCATGGAGATGCAAGATTGGACTGATTCTTGTGTTTAGTTGATGAATAGCGATAATCAGTGACCGAGCAGCAGATTGTCAACGGAGTCAAGGACGGGGACCGGAAGGCCATGCGAGCGATGTATGACCTGCTGGCAGGCTATACTATGGCTACAGTCCACCGTTACCTGGGCGACAGCGACATCTGTAAGGACGTGTTGCAAGATGCCTTTTTGCAGGCGTTTACTCGCATCGGCGACTTCTCCTACCGTGGCGAGGGTTCATTGCGAGCCTGGGTGACACGTATCGCCGCCAACGAGTCCATCAATCTGCTCAAGCGCGGGCAACGCATCACGTTCCTCCAGGCTCAAGACGTGGAGATACCCGATGACGAGCCTCCCGACATCAACCATGTCCCGCCCGAGGTAATCAACCGCTTGATCGCCTCGTTGCCACCGGGATACCGAGTAGTGTTCAACCTGTATGTGTTTGAGCACAAGAGCCACAAGGAAATCGCCCAGTTGCTGGGCATCAAGGAGAATTCCTCGGCTTCTCAACTGTTGCGAGCCAAGCGACTGCTGGCCAAGATGATTAACCAATACAATCAAGAGCACGATGACCGATAACGACTGGATCAAACAACTGCAATCTTCAATGGAGCGCCATCAAGAGGCTGTCCCCGATGGATTGTGGGCCGACATCGAGGCTCGACTGCCCCGGCAGCAAGTGAAGCAGCGACCGTCATGGAATTGGCGCCGCATCGCCGCCAGTGCCGCCATTGTGCTGGCTGTCATGGGCTCGGGTTACCTGCTGTGGCCATCGTCCGATCATACGGCGCCCCCGCCATCCATCACGATGACAACCAGCGAGGTCAGCAAGACCTCGCCCCAGGCTCTCGCCCACAACACAACTGCTCAGCCCGTTGCCCAAGAGCCATCACTATCTCATCA
>Ga0247611_10004242_pt1 | contig 20111 bp, 19 predicted proteins | sample 177DNAGHGhighgp2_FD_192422 | JGI IMG/M metagenome (GOLD analysis project Ga0247611, IMG submission 192422) | Sheep rumen microbial communities from Palmerston North, Manawatu-Wanganui, New Zealand - 1770 DNA GHGhigh gp2 | ecosystem: Host-associated > Mammals > Digestive system > Stomach > Rumen...
TTTTTAAATATTTGACCTTTTTTAGCCATAAAAATAACATCTCCTTTCTTTGAGATGTTATTTTACAATAAAGTCACTTTTTTTTGAAGTACTCAAAATGGGGTTCACTTCAATATTAGTCTTTTTTTATGATTAATGATTTCATATTTAATAATAGTATTATTCCTAGTATTGTAAAATCTAATAATGAATAAATAGATATTATGTTTTCTATTCTTTCTATGAAGTTTAATAAATGTATTTTTTTATAGGACATGTATTCTGGAAAGGAATAATAGCTAATTAATGTAGGACCTATGCTAAATATTGAATTTAAAGCTATTATTGTTATAGTTAATCCGCTTAGTGTATAACCTATAAGAATATGCTTTTTGTTGTAATTATTATTAGTATTTAAATATATAAATATAGGAATTACACTTGTTATTAGAGTAATAATAGTTGTTGTTATAAAATTAATTAGTTCAATATTATTTAGATTTATAATAGTATAGTTTTCTATATTAAATATTATACCAAGTGCTATTAATACAATGTTTAATGGGAATAATATTAATGCTAAATTTGATAATGAATCTATTTTTTTTGATGTTCCATATATAATAACTGTTAAGAATAACAATAATATAAATATAGTAGGTGTTTTATTTAAAAAGAAATTACTTGCTTGATATGAAATATTATACAATATATACAACAACAATATAATATCGATAAAAAATAGTATAATGTTGTTAAATTTATATCTTTTATTCATGTATATATTTAAAAATAAATATCCTAAAGTGTATCCGATAATTATAGATATGAATGAAAGATATGATGTGTTATTTAATATATAAGACATAATAAAACCAAAAAATAGAGATTTAGATAATATATAACTTATTGCAATATCACTTTTCATAAATATAATCTTCCTTTTCTATTTTAATATTATTTTTATCAAGTGATACATATGGTATTTTAAAGGTTTTATTATTATTAAGTACTGTAAATATATAATCAAATCTATATTTATTATTTTTTTCTATATCTAAGATATCTACAATTGTTTTTGAATTAATTTTGAAATTGTCATTTTTATTATTTATTATTTCCTTTGGATTATCACTATATACTAAATAAAAATTGGTAGTTATATCTTTATTATTTATAAAATATGTAGATAGGTTATTAAAATGATTATTTAATATATTTTTAGATATTATTAAAACTTCTAAGTGGGACATAGATATTCTTTTTGATGATAATTTTTTAATATTATTTATTGCATCTTCTAAATTAATAGATTCGCTTTCAATTAAATAACTGTTTTCATTTTCTTCTTTAATATCTATTATTTCTAGTATTACTTGATATTTATTATCAATATAATCTATTGCAATACCTTCAACTATAGCAATTTCATTAACTTCTAAATAGTTATAACAAGATGTTGTTGTAATTATGATTAATATTAATAGTATATATTTAATTATTTTCATTATAGTTCTCCTTCAATATATTTTTAGTGGTATCTTTAAATAATACTTTATTAAAATACTTCTTGGAAAATGGAGCTAATGGAAAAGTATAAGAGTTTTCCAATACTTTAAGGCCACTTATATGAATTAAAAACAATAATAATCCAATGTTTAAACCATATAATCCAAAAAATGATGAAAGTATCAAGAATAGAAATCTATAAAATCTTAGACCATTTACCATTTCTTGATCACTAAATACTAAAGATGTTATAAAAGTTGAAGCAGCAACTATTATCATTATGGGACTAATAAGTCCAGCACTAACTGATGCTTCACCTAAAATAAGTGCTCCAACTATTGATATTGCACTACCATAAGATGATGGAAAGCGCATATCACTTTCTTTTAAAACTCCACAAAGAAGGAGCATTAAGATGCATTCTATGTAAGATGGAAAAGGAACACTAATTCGTTGTTTTGCAATATTTATTATTAATGAAAGTGGTATAGTCTCTGGATTATAATTAATTAATGCAATATAAATGGCTGGTGCTAGTAAAGTATATATTAAACAAATAAATCTTAATATTTTTAAGAAATTTATATTTATATTTTTTCCATAGTTATCTACAATAGGATTTATAAAATCACCAAAATAAGCAGGAAGAATTAGAACAAAAGGGGAATTATCACAAAGGATTACTATTTTTCCTTCAAGTAGATTATATACGGCATTATCTGGTCTTTCACTTTCAATAATTGTTGGTAAAAAAGATCTATTTTCTTTAGTTAATAATTGTTTAATATTATCAACTGATATAATATCATTGTTTATTTTAGATAATCTTTTATTAACTTTGTTTAATATTTTTTTATCACACTTATCTTCTATATATAATAAACTTACTTTTGTTTTAGTTTTTTTACCTAAAAAATAATCAATATTTACTAATTTTTCCGACTTAATTCTTCTTTTTATTAAACCTAGGTTTATTTGAATATTTTCATTAAAGGCATCTTTTGGGCCTGACACTGATGGTTCTGAATCTGGTTTTTCAACGCCTCTTATAATGTTTCCTCTTGTTTCTACAGCGTATATTTTGTTTGTTATTACAATGCTAAAACCATTAAGTAAATAAAATTTTATATCTTCATAATTATTTAGTTTTAAAGTATTTGGACCTGAAATAAAATTTTTATTTTTACCTTGGGTAATATTTTGTAATATATAAAAATTTACTTTGTCACTATCAGATATACTTTCTAAATATATAACATATATGTAATCTAATTTTTTAATTATTAAATCACTAGAATTATTAAAATCATTTTTTAATTTGTTTATTAGATTCATATATTTCACCTAGTACTAGTATGGTTTACAAGTATTATTTTTATGTTAAAATATTATTAGGTGATTATTATGTATGAAATAATATCATTAAATGATCAAGGACAGGGTATAACATATATCGATAATAAAATTACATTTGTCGATAAGGTTGTTGTTGGTGATATAGTTGAACTTGTAATTGTTAAAGAATATAAAAAATATAATATTGCTAAAGTAACTAAGTTTGTTAATAAGTCAAAAAGTAGAGTTGATGCTTTTTGTCCATTTTATGATGAATGTGGCGGTTGTCAATTGCAAAATCTTAGTTATGATGATGCTATTAATTATAAAAAGAAAAAATTAGAAAATATATTAAAGAAATTTGCTAATCTTGACAAAGATATTGAAGTAATAAAATCAGATAATATTTCTTATCGAAATAAAGTAACTTTAAGAATAATTGATAAAAAAATTGGTTTTTATAAATATAATTCTAATGATTTAGTTGAAATAAATAAATGTTTAATTGCAAATAGTGTTATAAATGATTTTATTAGTATATTAAAAGAATTTAATATAAATAACGGAGAAGTAATTATTAGATCAAATTATAATAATGAATTATTAATTAATATTATTTCTAAGGATAAGATTACTATTCCTAAATATGATTTAAAAATAGTTGGAATACTTCAAAATAATAAAATAATATATGGTGAAGATCATTTTATGGAACTTATTAATAATAAATTCTTTGAAGTATCATATGATTCTTTCTTTCAAATAAATAGAGATATTACCTCGAAAATATTTGATTATATAAGAGATAACATTTTAAAGAAAAAAAATGTATTAGATTTATATTGTGGAGTGGGAACATTAGGTATAAATGTTGCTGATATATCAAATAAAGTATATGGTATAGAGTGTGTTGAAAACGCTGTTTTAAACTCAATAAAAAATTCTAAAATTAACAAAGTAAATAATACTAAATATATGCTAGGTTTTGCTGATAAAATAATAGATAAAATAGATGATAATATTGATGTAATTATTATTGATCCGCCAAGGTCAGGTTTAACTAATAAAGAAATAGAAGTTATTAAGAATATGAATGTTGAGCAAATAATATACGTATCATGTGATCCAATTACTTTATCAAGGGATTTAAAATTACTAAATGATAAATATGAAGTCAAAACAATTAAAGGATTTGATATGTTTTTATATACATATCATTGTGAGTCAATTACAATACTAGAAAGGAAATAATTATGGATAAAAAATTATATGAAATGATATTTAAAAGAAAATCTTTTCATTTATTTAGAAATATAGGAAATGAACATCTTAGTGTCGATGAAATAAATGATATAGAAAAAAAGTTTCTAAAATTAAAACCTTTAGTTGAAGATATTAAAGTAAAAATAAGAATAGTTAAAAAAGAATCTGTTTTAAGAGGACAAGAGTATTGTATATTATTCTACTCTGAAAAGAAGGAAAACTATTTACAAAATATAGGTTATATAGGAGAACAATTAGATTTATATTTAGTTTCAAAAAATATTGGGACTTTATGGTTTGGGATAGGTAAAGCTGATGAGCAAGAATTTGAAGGATTAGATTTTGTTATTATGATTGCAATTGCTAAGATTGATTCTTCAGATAAATTTAGAAAAGATATGTATAAAAGTAAAAGAAAAGAATTGAGTGAAATATGGACTGGAGAAAATTTTTTAGACATCGCTAATATAGTAAGGTTTGCTCCAAGTGCATGTAATACACAACCATGGAAAGTTGAAGTTACTAATGAAGAAATAAAAGTATATAGATATCGTAAAGATGGAAAAAGAGGTATAATGCCTAGAGATAGAGTAATTTATTATAATCAAATTGATATAGGTATATTTTTATGTTTTTTAGAATTATGTTTAGAACATAATAATATTAATTTTAAAAAAGAATTATATGTTGAAGAAAATCATGAAAATGAATATAATTTAACGGCAAAATATAAATTATATTAAACTATATTCTTTAGTTATTTGATATAAATAAAATAATTTGATACAATAATTACATTGCGTAGAGTGATTATATGAAGAATAATTATGTAATAAATAGTTTTAAATTAATTAAAAATAACATTAAAACAGTAATGAAATTTGAAATTATATATAAACTTGTTGTTAGTTTAATTATAGTTCCTATTTTAATTGCTGGTTTTAATTGTGTAATGAACTTATCTGGTTATACCTATTTAACAGGTGAGAACATTGTTGGTTTTTTATTACATCCATATAATATAATATTTATTCTTTTTGTGATTATTTTTTTAACTTTTATTACAATGATTGATGTATCAACATTAATTATTATATTTGATCAATCTTATCATGATAAGAGGATAACTGTTTTAGATTCTTTTAAAACAGCTATTATTAGATTAAAAAGAGTATTTAGTATTAAAAATTTTTCCTTAGTATTTTTATTAATTTTTTTAATGTTTTTTTTACATATTGGTATAGGTTCTAGTATTATTACAACAGTTAATATACCAAAGTTTATTACTGATTATGTTATTAATAATAGAGTGTTATTTGTAATATTAATTTGTATAATTATTGTTTTAATTGCTTATTTGATGAATTTTATATATACGTTTCATTATATGATATTGGAAAGAAAAAAATATAGTGTTGCAAAAAATGCAAGTAAAAAATTAATTAAGAAAAGCACTATTAAAGATATGATTAGATTATTATCAGTGCAAATAATTATCTATTTTATTTATGTTTTAATTGTAGTTGCTGGTGTATATATAATTACTTTATTTAATAATATTTTAGGTAATTATAAGATAATAGAAAGTATACTTATTACTGTTATTTGGGTATTTATTCTTATATCCTTATTAATAATTACAATGTTATCCAACGCGCTTAGTTACTCATTATTAAGTTCTTTATATTATAAACATAAAGTTGATAATAATAGACCAATTATAGAAATAGATTACTATAAAACTGTAAATAATAAAAAAACAAATAAAGTATTTAAATACATAATAAATTTAATTATTATTATATTATTTATGGTTGGTAGTATTTTAACTTACCAAGTAATTAATGGTAATATTGATTTAACAATTGCTAATCCAGATAATATTGAAATTACAGCTCATCGTGGTGCTAGTTATAATTACCCAGAAAACACTATGGCTGCTTTTGTAGGTGCTAAAGAGTTAAATGCCGATTGGATTGAACTAGATGTACATCAAACAAAAGATTTTCAATTAGTAGTTATTCATGATTCTAACTTTAAGAGAGTTGGTAACGTTAATAAAAAGGTTAGTGATTTAACATATAAAGAAATTCAAAAAATAGATGTTGGCAGTCATTATGATTTAGAATATGCTGAGGAAAGAGCGCCACTTCTTGAAGATGTTATAAAATATGCTAAAGAAAATAATATTAAACTTAATATTGAATTAAAACCAACTGGTACTGAAGTAGATTTTGAAAAACAAGTAATAGACTTAATAAATAAATATGAATATAAAGATAAGATTGTTTTAGCTTCAATGAATTATGAAGTATTAGAAAGAGCAAAAGAAATAGATTCAAGTATTCGTACAGTATACGTTATGTCTTTTGCTATTGGAAATATTATTGATTTATCTTCAGCAGATATATATAGCATTGAAGCGTCTAATATAAAGTATAGTTTAGTAGCTAGAATTCATAATTCAGGTAAAAAGATATTTGTTTGGACTATAAATGATATAGATACCTTATATAAAATGATAGATTTAAATGTTGATAATATTATTACCGATAATATAGTTCAAGCTAAAGAAGCGTTAAATTCAAACCAAGAAATAAATATAATAAACGAATTAATAAAATCAATAATTTAATGTAAAGTTAAAATCTACTAATAGTAGATTTTTTCTTTTTTTTAACCTATAATAATATTAGGTGAAACTCATGAAAAAAATTACATTTTTAGCGCTACATTTAGGTTATGGTGGAATAGAAAAATGTATTAGCAATGTTGCTAATCTTCTTTGTGATGATTATGATATAGAAATACTTTGTACTTATAAATTATATGATACTCCAAAGTATCATTTTGATGAAAAAATTAAAATAACATATTTAACTAATGTAAAACCAAATCGAAAAGAATTATTATATGATATTAAACATTTTAAAATATTTAGTTTAATAAAAGAATGTTTTAAGGCAATCAAAGTTCTTTATTTAAAGAAAAAGACGATGATAAATGCTTTAAAAACTACTAAAAGTGATGTGTTTATCTCTACAAGGATTTATTTTAATAATTTATTAGGAAAGTATGGAAGTGGAATAAAAATAGGTTGGGAACATAATCATCATCATAATGATCAAAACTATATAAAATCTTTTATTAAATCATGTAAAAACTTAAATAAAGTAATATTAGTTAGTAAAGAATTGTATAGTTATTATGATTATTTATTTAGGAGTAAAGAATTAAGTTGTAAATGTGTATATATACCTAATTTTATTATGCAAGGATCAAATGAAGTTACTAATCTAAATAATAATAAATTAATATCAGTAGGAAGATTATCTAAAGAAAAAGGATTTATTGATTTAATTGATGTTTTTAAGTTAATAGATATGGAAGATGGAAATTATGAATTAAATATTATTGGTGATGGTTTAGAACTAAATAATATTAATAAAAAAATTATCGATTTAAATTTAAGTAGAAAAATCAAACTATTAGGTTATCAAGACCAAGATTATATTAATAATATGTATTTGAATTCTTGCTTATATTTAATGACATCATATACTGAATCATTTGGCTTAGTTTTAGTTGAGGCAATGTCTTATGGTCTTCCTTGTATTGCTTATTCATCTGCTGAGGGTGCTAAGGATATTATTGTTAATGGTTATAACGGATATTTAATTGACAATAGAAATGAACATGAGATGGCTAAAATAGTATTAAGATTACTTAAAGATAGAAATAAATTACAGGAATTAAGTAAGAATGCTAAAATTACTTCACAAGAGTATAATTCCAATAATAATAAGAAATATTGGCTAGAAATAATAGGGTGAAAAAATGAAAAAAAGAGTAATGTTTATATCATCAATGGGTGGTCATTTGAATGAATTAATGATGCTTAATTCGTTGTTTGATCATTATGATTACCACATTGTAACAGAAAAGACTAAAGCAACTAAATATCTAAAAGATGAATATGAAAAAAAAGTATCATATTTAGTATATGGTACTAAAAAAATACTTATTCTATATCCATTTATACTATTAATTAATAGTATAATTTCACTTTGTTTATTTATAAAATATCGCCCTAAATATATAATTACAACAGGAACACATACTGCTGGTCCAATGTGTTGTATAGGTAAAATATTTGGTTCTAAAATTATATATATTGAAACATTTGCAAGTATAAATAAAGGTTCTCAAACAGGAAAACTAATATATAAATTTGCCGACTTTTTCGTTGTTCAATGGAAAAGTATGTTAAAAGTTTATCCTAAAGCAACTTTTGGTGGATGGATATTTTAAGGAGGTATAATTATGGTATTTGTTACGCTAGGAACTCAAGATAAAGAATTTGTTCGTCTTTTAGAAGAAGTTGAAAAATTGATTGATAAAGGTGTTATTAAAGAACATGTGATTGCTCAAATTGGCTCAACTTATTATTCTTCAGATAAAATGCAATTACTTGATTATATATCAAGAAATGAAATGATTGATTATCTAAAAAAGCTGATTATGTAATTACTCATGGTGGTGTTGGTACAATAATTGATTCTCTTAATTTAGGAAAAAAAGTAATTGCTGTTCCTAGATTAAAAAAGTATAAAGAACATGTTAATGATCATCAACTTGAAATAGTTAATGAATTTTCTAAATTAGGTTATATATTAGATGGTTCTAATTTAGAACAAGCTATATATAAATTAGATAGTTTTATACCTCAAAAATATCAAAGTAATAATGAAAACTTTGTTAAATTAATTGATGATTATATTTTAAATAATTAGTGTATATTTTAAATATTATTGAATATAATACTAATGGAACAACTAATAATGATATTATTGTTCCATTAAATATCATCTAATTCATGCTTGAATTAGGTGATTTTTTTATTATATAAAATGATTTAATTTATATTTTTAATATGATATACTATTTTTGTGATGAAATATGAAACAAGAAAATATTAGAAATTTCTCAATTATTGCACATATTGACCATGGAAAATCTACATTGGCTGATAGAATATTAGAACTTTGTGGGGCAGTTTCCAAAAGAGAAATGAAAGAGCAAATACTTGATAGTATGGATCTTGAAAGAGAAAGAGGAATTACTATCAAGTTAAATGCTGTAAAATTAAATTATAAATACAATAATGAAGAATATGTTCTTAATCTTATTGATACACCTGGTCATGTAGATTTTTCTTATGAAGTATCACGTTCTTTAGCAGCTTGTGAAGGTGCAATTTTAGTAGTTGATGCAGCACAAGGTATTGAAGCTCAAACACTTGCTAATCTATTTTTAGCTATGAATGATAATTTAACTATTATACCTGTAATTAATAAAATTGATTTACCAAATGCTGATGTTGATAAAGTAAAAGGAGAATTAATAGATGTTTTAGGATTTAAAGATGATGATATTATTTTAACTTCTGGAAAGACAGGTGAGGGAGTTAAAGAATTAATTGAATGTATAATAAAAAAAGTACCATCTCCTGAAATTAATAATGATAGTAAAACAAGAGCATTAATTTTCGATAGTTATTTTGATTCGTATCGTGGTGTTATAGCGCATATAAGAGTTGTTGATGGTTCAATTAAATTAAAGGATCATATAAAAATGATGGCTACTGATTCAACATATGAAGTAGTGGAACTTGGAATTAATACTCCAAAAGAAGAGAAAGTTAAAGAATTAAAATCTGGTGAGGTTGGATGGGTTAGTGCTTCGATAAAAAACATTGATAAGGTAAGAGTAGGAGATACTATTACAACATTAGAAAACGAGGCAAAAGAACAACTTCCTGGATATCAGGCTATGAAACCAATGGTTTATTCGGGATTATTTCCAATTGAACCAAATAAATATCCAGCATTAAAAGAAGCTTTAGAAAAATTAAAATTAAATGATGCTTCATTAATATTTGAACAAGAAAATTCAACTGCTTTAGGTTTTGGCTTTAGATGTGGTTTTTTGGGACTTTTACATATGGATATTATTGTTGAAAGATTAACTAGAGAATTTAACATTGAAGTTATTGCAACATCTCCATCAGTTGTATATCGTGTTAATTTAACTGATGGCACTTTAATTGAAGTAGATTCTCCAAATAAATTACCTGATAGAGTTAAGATTAAATCTATCGAAGAACCATATATTAAAACTAATATCTTTGTACCTTCTGAATACATTGGAGCAATTATGGAACTATGTCAGGATAAAAGAGGAAATTATATTAGTATGGATTATATTGATGAAACTAGAGTTAATATTCATTATGATATACCTTTATCTGAAATTGTATATGATTTTTTTGATAAATTAAAATCATCAACAAAAGGATATGCATCATTTGATTATGAATTATCTGGATATAAAGAAAGTAATTTAGTTAAAATGGATATATTAATAAACTCTGAAGTAGTAGATGCTTTATCTTTAATAGTGCATAAAGATTTTGCGTATAAAAGGGGCAAAGAAATTGTTGAATCATTAAAAGAAATAATTCCAAGACAATTATTTCAAGTACCTATACAGGCAAGTATTGGATCACATGTAATAGCAAGGGAAACAATATCTGCAATGAGAAAAAATGTTTTGGCAAAATGTTATGGTGGAGATATTACAAGAAAAAGAAAATTATTAGAAAAACAAAAAGAGGGTAAAAAGAAAATGAAAACTATTGGATCTGTAGATGTTCCAAAAGAAGCATTTTTACTAGTTTTAAATTCTAATAAATGATGTTTTTTTGTTAATAATTATTTAAAAATGTGTTATTATATATTTGAAAGAATTGAAAGTGTGTAGTATGGATAAAAAAGTGATTAAAATTAGTATTATTTTGCTTATTTTGGTTATAGCTATTGCTCTAATTAGTGTTTTTACTTTGTCTCCAAAGTTATATTTAGAAAAAAGTGAAGTAACTATCAATGTTCATGATAATTATGAAGAAATAACATACAATGCAACTAGTTTAGGTAAAGATATAACTGACAAAGTTGTTAAAGATGGCGTAGTTGATAACGAACATGTTGGCAAATATACAATAACATATACTGTAAAAAATTCATTTTTAAAAGTTACTAAAAAATTAATTGTAAATGTTGTAGATGTATTAGCTCCCGAAATTACTTTAGTTGGTGGTAATGAATTATATGTTTGTTCACTTGAAAGGTTTGATGAACCTGGTTATAGTGCTATTGATGGTTATGATGGGGATATAACTGACAAAGTTGAAAAAAATTATCTTAGCGAAGATGAAATAGAATATTCTGTAAGTGATGAATCTGGTAATAAAGCAAAACAAAATAGAAAATTAATAGTTGGTGATAAAACAAAACCAGAAATTACTTTAAAAGGTGAAGAAACTATTTATATAACTAAGGGTAGTTCATATAGTGATAGTGGGGCTACTGCTAGTGATAATTGTGATGGGAATTTAACTGAAAATATTAGTGTTGAGGGAAAAGTTAATACAAAGAAAAATGGTATTTATGAAATAAAATATAGTGTTAAAGATGCTAGTGGAAATGAAAATATCGTTGTCAGAAAAGTAATAGTTCAAAATAAAAAGAAAAAGAAGGCAACAACAAACACAAATACATCTACTGTTGTTACTAATACATCTGGTGTTGTTTATCTAACATTTGATGATGGACCTGGATCATATACTAATCAGATATTAGATATTTTAAATAAATATCAAATTAAAGCTACATTCTTTGTTACATTAGCCGGTGCTGATAGTGTATTAAAAAGGGAATATGATGAAGGACATACAATTGGTCTTCATACTGCTACACATAATTATAAGCAAATGTATGCTTCAATAGATGCTTATTTTGATGATTTAAATAGAGTTTCAAATAGAGTAAAGAATATTACTGGAAAAGAAGTTAAATTTATTAGATTCCCTGGTGGAACGTCAAATCATGTATCTGCTGTAGGTATGTCTAACATTGTTAGAGAAGTTGATGCTAAAGGATACACATATTTTGATTGGAATGTATGTGTTGAAGATGCAGGAGCATGTGCTTATAAGAAAGATAAAAGATCATGTGTTATAAGTTATTTTAAAACATATTTAAGACCAAATAGAGAAAATATTGTATTATTGCATGATATTAAGTCTTATACTGCAAGTGCTTTAGAGGATATGATTATTTACGCAAAAGAAAGAGGATATACTTTCAAACAAATAGATGAAAGTACACAACCAATTCATTTTAAGCCTTATCGTTAAGATAATGCTTTTTCTTTTATTTATTAACAATGTATGATAAAATTAATATAGTAGGTGAGAGTAAATGGATTACAAAAGTATAATAAAGAAACAAACATTTATAATAACAGCATCTATAATAGTAATGGCAATAATCCTAGTAGGTACTTCATATGCTTTATTTACAAATAAGGATAATTCAAATACTCAAGTAGTATCATCAGGAACATTAGTAATAAATTATGAAGGAACGTTAGTAACAACAGTAGGTGGTTCTGATAGTACTGAAATAGAACCAATAGATGAAGCAACAGTGGATACACAAAATCCATTTAAAATACAAGTAAATAATACAGGAACATTAGCAATGAGATATAATGTGGTTTTATATACAGATACAACAAATACTTTACCACATTCATATTATGCCTTTAAATATAAAGAAAATGGATCATATACACAAAAAGCAGCACTAACAACACTAACAAAAGTAGATCCAAGTAAAACAAATATGAATGAAATAAAATATAAGTTAACATCACAACCATTTGTAGTAGAACCTAATTCATCTAATACCCATGAATTATATGTATGGATAGATGAAGCAACAGCAGATGAAAATATATCAAATAAGATAGCAAACTTAAAAATAGCAGTAGAAGGAGAAGCAACAGATGCAACACCATATGTACCTAATGCAGTAGAATATATAACAAATTTATCATCAACAGATACATCATTAGTATCTGATGAAACAGAAGACAACAATTTAAGATATATTGGTCAAAATCCAAATAATTATGTATCATTTAATAATGAATTATGGAGAATAATAGGTGTAATGAATAATATTGAAACTGAAGGTGGAGAAACACAGTCTTTAGTTAAAATAATTAGAAATGATTCTTTAGGAAATTATTCGTGGGATTCCTCAGTTTCAGGAATAAATAATGGATGGGGAATAAATGAATGGGCACAAGCTGACCTAATGAAAGAATTAAACAATGACTACTTAGGAAATATTACTGTTGGAACTGATGGAAATTGGTATAATGGAAGTAACAATACCAAAACAAGTGCTAAACCATCAAGTACAATAAGCAGTGAAGAACAAAATAAAATAGAAAGTGTACTATGGAAGTTAGGGTCACCAAATAATAATAATGGGACAGCACTAGCATATGATGATTCAACATTAAAAGCGCCGTATGTATATACAAAAGAAAGAAGTAATTTTACTGGAAAAGTGTGTACGTCCATGACATATTGTAACGATACAGTAACAAGAACTAGCACATGGACAGGAAAAGTAGCATTAATGTATCCAAGTGATTATTTATATGCAACAAGTGGAGGAAATACAACAAATAGAGTAGCATGTTTAAATACATCACAAGGAGTATGGAATAATACTGCATATGTAGATTGTAAAAATAATGATTGGATATATAATTCATCAATATATCAATGGACATTATCACCTTTTTCTCATTCTACGGATGCCGGTGATGTGTTCTTAGTTTATAATTCTGGCAATGTCCTTTTTTACAATGCAAACTATACCGACTCGGTACGTCCAGTGGTCTTCCTTAAATCATCAGTTTCTTTTACTGGTGGTGAAGGAACTCAAGATAATCCATATATTTTAGAATAATTAGTATAAATCATAAATAAGAGGTTGGCAATATGAAAAAAATAAATAAATTAAAAAAGATTAATAAATTAAATAAAGAAATATTAGATCATGTAATATCGGCAACGATATTTACAATATTATTGATTGGCTTAGCTATAGTAATTACTTTTAAGTATATTGAGTCTAATATTCAAAAAGTATATGTAGATAAAGGCTTTACTATACAAATTAATCCGAAGATTAGTAAAACGTTAGGTGTTTTATCTGATCTTGAAGGATTAAACGAAAAACATAATACTATTAATATAACAAATAATAATAATGAAGATAAAGAATATCAAATTTTATTAACACCATTAAATGAAAATGCAGAAGATATAAGAATAGCTTTAGATAAAAACATAATAAGAAGTGCATCTAACTTTGAAAAAAAAGAAAATTCTTATATTTTAATTGATTCTGTATTACCTGCAAGTATGACAAATTTACATACCATTACTATGTGGCAAGACAAAAAAGTGGATAATAAAAAGATTAATGTCGATTTTCAACTTGAAGTTAAAATTCTCGATTAATCTTTTTTAATTGTCTTTTTTATTTTTACTTATTCCTTCTAATGCTTTTAAACCTTCAATAGGAATAGCAAATATTACAGTATTTGATTGGTCTGAAGATAAATCATTTAATGTTGCTAACGTTCTTAAATGAAGTGCTCCAGGAGCAGCAGACATTGTTTCAGCAGCTTTAGCCAGATTATTAGATGCTTCAACTTCACCTTTTGCTTTAGTTATTACTGCTTCTTTTTCTCTCTCTGCTTCAGCAACTTTTGCGATAACTCTTTTCATTTCTTCTGGAAGAGAAATATCTTTTAATTCTATATTTTCAACTTTAATACCCCATGGATCTGTTGCTTTATCAACAATTTTACAAATGCTATCAGATATTTTTTCTCTTTCTGTTAGTAATTCATCAAGCGATATTGCACCAACAGCATTTCTCATAGTTGTTTGAGCTAATTGAGAAACAGCATATGTAAAGTTTTCAACTTCAATTACAGCCTTAGCTGCATCAAATACATGGAAATATAATACAGCATTTATTTTAATGGATACATTATCTTTAGTTATTGCTTCTTGTTCAGGAACATCGACAACTTTTGTTCTTATATCCACCTTACTATATGATTCGATTATTGGAAGAATTATTTTCCAACCTGGTTCCATTATTGATTTAAACTTTCCTAGTCTAAATTTAATTCCTCTTTCATACTGATTGATTTGCTTAATTGAAGATAATAAAATCAATAGAATTACAAATAATAATACGCTTAATATCATAGTTAACTCCTTTCTAATAATATTATATCATTAAAGTATATATTTTTCATTAATTTAAAAGTATAAAAAAACATCATTATTTTGATGTTTTCTTTTTTTGTTCATAAATAAATTTATTTACTTCTTTTCTTTTTATAATAATACTATTTATTACGAAATAAAAACCAAATAATACTATTAATGAAGATATTATATATTCATACACAGCATGTTGTTTAAATATATCAATAATTAAAGATACCAAACCAAATGAAATAAGTGTTATTCCTATAATTGTACTTCTTTTAAGGTATCTATTTTTAACTTTTCCAATATCTGATTCATTGAACTTTTTTAAATCTTCTTCATTTACTTTAATCTTCATAATTATCACTTCCACAAGTATTATATCAAAAATATAATAAATTAACAAAAAAGTCTTGCAAAAAGGTTAAATATTTTGTAAAATTAAATAGTCCATGAAAAATGGAGCTGTAGCTCAGCTGGTTAGAGCGCACGCCTGATAAGCGTGAGGTCGGAGGTTCAAGTCCCCCCAGCTCCACCATTTAAGGCCCGTTGGTGAAGTGGTTAACACATATGCCTTTCACGCATACATTCGTGGGTTCAAATCCCGCACGGGTCACCATTTTAATTATTAATCCTTTTAAGGATTTTTTTTATTTTAAAATATTATGTAAAGTGGTATACTTATTAATGGTAGGTAGGATATGAAGAAGAGTAAAAAAGTCATTATAATAATGAGTATATGTATAGCATTAATTGCTCTTGGTACCGGAGGATATTTTTATTATGATAAAATTTATTTAGATAGGGTAAATGATATAGCTTTAGAGTTAAATGGTAATGATACTATTACTATTAATTTAAAAGATGAATACTTTGAATTAGGTGCAAAGGCATCATTTAGAGATGAAGATATAACTAATTTCATTGAAATAACAAATAATATAGATAATACCAAGATTGGTACATATGAAGTAGTTTATAAAATAAATTATAAGGACAAACAAAAAGAGATAAAAAGAAATATTACAGTTGTTGATAGTGAAATTCCAAAATTAACACTAAAAGGGAAGAGTGAAATTAGTATTTATTTAGGAACTAAATATAATGATCCTGGTATAAGTGCTATTGATAATTATGATGGTGATATAACTGATAAAATTCAAGTTGATAATAAAGTAAATACCAATGAATTAGGTGATTATGTTGTTAACTACAAGGTTAGTGATTCATCTGGTAATGAAGCAAGTACTCAAAGAAGTGTTAAAGTTATTAAAAGACCCATTATTCATAGAGATGGGGTAGCCGTATTAAATTATCATTTCTTTTACAAGAATAAGTCATCATGTGGAATTAATTGTATAAATATTGATAAATTTGAAGAACAGTTAGTTTATTTAAAAGAAAATGGATATAAAGCTTTAACTATGGATGAATTTACAAAATGGATTTATGGTCAAATAGATGTTCCACAAAAATCTGTTTTAATAACAATAGATGATGGTGCTCAAGGAACTGGAAAACATAACGGTAACTTACTTATTCCAATGCTCGAGAAACATCAAATACATGCTACTTTATTTTTAATAACAGGATGGTGGTCGATAAGTAATTATCAATCAAAGTATTTAGATGTAGAATCACATACATTTGATATGCATTCTGAAAATAAATGTCAAGGTGTTGCTAGAGGGGCACAAATGCTATGTTCATCATATGAAGAGGTACTTAATGATTTAAAAAAGTCTATTGAAATTACAGGTAGTAATAATGCATTTTGTTTTCCTTTTTATGTCTATAATGAAAGTACAATTAATGCAGTTAAAGAAGCAGGTTTTAAACTTGGTTTTGTAGGAGGTAATTATAAAGCAACTAGATCCTCTAATAAATATTTAATTCCTAGATTTCATATATATGATAATATAACTATGGATGAATTTATAAGTTATATTGCATAAATTAAATATTTTTGCTATAATAAACCCCATTGAAAAGGGGTTTTTGTTATGGAAGAGGAAAAATTAGAAAATATTGTTAAATATTTTGTTAATAATGCTTTTTATGAATTGATGTTTGATGATAATGAAATTCCAAATATTTCTTTTGATTTTAAAGAAGAAGAAGCAAGGAATTTTATAAACAAAATCATATTAGAAAATATTGAGTTTAAAATAAGTGAAAAAAACCAAATATTTAACGCTATTAATAATATTGATTATAATAATCCAGTGATTGAAGTAAACGATTATAAATTATTCTTTTTTGCAGTAAATAAGTATATTTATACTTTATATAATACTTATATTAATAATTGTTATAAAGATGAAAATAAAGCTCTTTTTTCATTTCAATTAGCTCTGAAATACATTTGGTTAAGAATGACTCCAGATGACTTTAAAAATCCCGAGAATTTTATATTAAAAAATATTAAAATGCTTGAAGATGATACCTTTAATGATTATTACAATACAAATGGGTACATAGGTGATATAGATAAAGAACATTCAATATACTTTAAGAATAGAATAGCTTCTACGTTTGATGAAGAAAGTAAGGAAATAGAATTTTTTGTTGGTTCTAAATACTTAGATATTAATTATTTACCAACTGTTAGATATGGTATATATACTATTGGTGATAAAAAAATATGTGAAATAGGTTCCATACAAAATAAAGTTCCAGTAGATGATACTAAATTAGATATAGTTGACGATATTAGAAGAAGACTAAATAAGGGAATTCCAGGATATCTAAAACAAAATGTCGAACCAAAAAAATTACTATCATTATTATTATTTATAAAACTGCTTCAGGAAAATAATGTTAATGAAATAAGTGTTCCTTCGATGTATGTATTAGATTATGATTTTCATGAAATATGGGAACAAAATAGAAAAGATGTTTTTAATAGTAAATGGTCTGATTATTTAATTAAATTATATCCTACAGAATATATGAGTGAATTAAAAGAATTTGAAAAGAAGATTAATAAAGTTGAATTTATTTGTCAAAATAAATCTAGTGATTATACTAGATTGTTTGAAAGATTAACTTATCATATACCAGATATTAAAGTATTAGAATATCCTGGTGAATTATCAAATTATATGAAACTTAGTATTCCAAAGTATAATGTTACTGATGAGTTGATAAGAAAATTAAAAAAATCCTAAAATATTAGGATTTTTATTATTTATAATGGCGGAGCAGGAGAGATTCGAACCCTCGCGCCAGTTACCCGACCTATACCCTTAGCAGGGGCACCTCTTCGACCACTTGAGTACTGCTCCATAAAACCAAGCGATATATTAATTTTACAATATCTTAACTTGGTAGTCAATAATTTTATAGTACTACATCTGATAGTTGTTTAATGAATGATCTTGTTATATTTATATAATCTTCGTTGTTTTTAACTTCTTCATCACTTAGTACAGTCATTGTATTGACAGAAATAGTTTCTGCATTATATTCGTCAACTAACTCTTTAATAGTATCATTAGTTTTATTATCCTCAATAAATATATATTTATATACGCCATTTTTAAAATTATTTTTTAATTCGTTAGTAGCGTTCTTAGAATCTTCTAAGGAAATTACATTAAATCCATAATTTTGTAAATATTTGAACATGTCAGAAGAAACTATTATAGTATTTTTTCCTTTATCTTTTGATACTGAACCAATACTTCTTAATTCAGCATCAATTAGAGAAATTTTTTGTTTAATATCGTTAAAATTCTTTTCAATTTCATCTTTTATATAATTATTAGAAATAAAACCAACTAAATTGTTTTTAACAGTTGTAGCTAACATTAAATAATTATTAGGACTCATCCATAGTTCGGCTGGATTATCATCAGAATATTCTAACTTTAATCCGTAAGAGACATCAATTATTTTTAGGTTTTTATTTTTATTGATTAGTTTTCTTGCTATTTCTTTTTCACTTGATAAGCCGTTGTATATAAACATATCATTGTTTGCAAAATCTGAAAGTTGCTTATCTGTAAATTCATAATTATTTACATCAATGTCATTTGGGTAAATGCTACTTATTGTTGAATAATTTCCATATAAACTTTGAATTATATAAGCAATTGGATAAACTGTAGTACTTATATTAATGTTTTCCATATCATCTCTTTTAAAACACGCAGTAGATGAACTTAGTATCAATAACAATAATAATAAACCCTTAAATATTCTTTTCATAATTTTTCCTTCTTTCTTATTTTACTGGATCGTATCCAAAATCTCCTTTAGGACGACATTTCATAATTCTTTTTATACCAAGATTTATTCCTTTAATTGAACCGTATTTTTCAATTGCATCAATCATGTATTGGGAACATGTAGGATTAAATCTGCATAGAGAATGTGAGTGCAAAGGAGTTATTTGGTATACCTTAATTAAAAATATTATTATTCTTTTTATATGTATCACCATTAATAATTTTACTATATATTTTGAATATTATCAAATAATTTGTTATAATATTTTAGGTGAATAATATGAATTTCTTAGAAAAATACAATATTAGTATAAAAAATATGGATTTATTGCTTAGAGCACTTACACATTCTTCATATGCAAACGAGCATAAATGTAAAAATTATGAACGATTAGAATTTTTGGGTGATGCTGTACTTGAACTAGTTACTAGTGATTATTTTTATAACAATGAGGAACTATCAGAAGGTGAAATGACAAAAAAAAGAGCTTCATATGTATGTGAAGAAGCATTATCTGAGTATGCAAAAGAAATAGGATATATTCCATATATAAGAGTAGGACACGGTCAACTAAATA
>Ga0247611_10004243_pt1 | contig 20109 bp, 15 predicted proteins | sample 177DNAGHGhighgp2_FD_192422 | JGI IMG/M metagenome (GOLD analysis project Ga0247611, IMG submission 192422) | Sheep rumen microbial communities from Palmerston North, Manawatu-Wanganui, New Zealand - 1770 DNA GHGhigh gp2 | ecosystem: Host-associated > Mammals > Digestive system > Stomach > Rumen...
CCGCCTTAAAGATTAATAAAATTGATATTAATATTGAAGGCGGAATTTATAAAAATTTTATTTTTAAATAGACCGCCTTAAAGATTAATAAAATTGATATTAACATTAAAGGCGGAATTTATAAAAAATTTTATTTTTAAATAGGCCGCCTTAAAGATTAATAAAATTGATATTAACATTAAAGGCGGAATCTATAAAAACCAGTTTTTTTAACTTAACCACCTTAAAGATTAATAAAATTAATATTCATAAAATTATACTATTAAAATTTATTAAGTATAACATTAAAATTTCAATATATTTTATTTTAAAATATGTATAATTTAAAAAATATTAATATTGTTTATTAAACTTAATAATTAAATTTTTTTTTAATTATTTTATGTTTTATAATTAAAAAAAAATATAAAATTTTTTAATTAACGTTAATTAAAAAATAACTATTTATATTTTACATTAAATAATTTTATTATCAAGAAATAACAAATAAAAATAACAATTAAAATTAAATTAATAAATGTAAAATTTCTTTTCTAATTAAATCTTTATTTCTTATCCATTGACCGTGCTTTACACCAGAAATTTCTATTAAATGCAATTTTCCTTGTTTATCTAAAGTTTTTAATCCAAATAAATCTTTTGTATAAATAAGTTGTTTTTTCATTGGTATAATAGTATTATTATCATTATCTGCATAAAATCCAAAATGTGAAGACTGCCAAGGTGCAATAATTTCATCATCTTTAGATGCGAATAAGTAAACATTTTCTATTCCTATAAAATTCTTTTTTCTCTTAATAGTTTCATTAGTTTCAATTTCATTATTCATATATGTTAAAAATTGATTCCATTCAATATAATAAGAATAATTTATATCTTTCCAAAATTGTGCTACTGATAAAGTATCTCTAAATATTTTAGAATATAATATATAAGATGCTTTTGAACAATCAATAAACGGTATAATTTCTTCACAATTTCCATATTCTCCATTTTGAACTCCTGCTAATGATATATAATTTTTAACAATAAAATCAGAAGATTCTTCAATAACACATCTTGATAATAAACCTCCTTGACTATGACCAACAAAATGAAAACCATTTTTAAATTCTTCTGAATATTCTTTAATTATATATCTAATTAATTCTTGAATCTCTTGAACTTGTATTTTTAAACTTTTGAAAGAATCTAGATTATTATTAATGTCTAAAAAATATATTGGTTGTCCTGGATGATCTTCAATTAATACTTCCATTAATCCATAAGCATCTTTATAACTACTATATAATCCATGCATAAAAATTATTGGTGTCATATTTACTTCATTTAATCCAAATTTTATTATTTTTTGTTTAGGCCCGAAATTTCTAATAAAACTATTTAATTTTGGATTATGAAAAAGAATTTCATCGTTTAAATTATCGTTTATTAACCCATTACATAGTATAAAGTTAATTAATATTAAAAATAAAATGTAATTTCTCATAATTATATAATTAAAATTTAAAATACTTAAACTTTTTATTTTTATTGTTTAAAACTGATTTTTTAAAGTATATTAAATTTAAGATAATTTAAAATTTAATTAGATTTTTATTTATTTTTTAAATAAAATATAATAATTTTTGTTAAATTTTGTATTGTATAAAAAATGTTTTAATTAAAAATTTTATGAATTATTATATTTATTGTTTTAATTTTATATTATATATTTTTTATTATTTATTTTAAATTAAGTTTTATTTATTAATAAAATTTTTGATAAAATTAATATTATTATATTTATTATTATTGAAGACGAACTCTTAAAAAATATTTTTTCTAAAAAATAATTTTAACAATGAACGCCATAATGTTTAATATTATGTTTATTATTATTGAAGGCGAACTTTTAAAAAATATTTTTTCTAAAAAAATAATTTTAACAATGAACACCATAATGTTTAATTTTATGTATATTATTATTAAAGGCGAACTTTTAAAAAATATTTTTTCTAAAAAAAAATAATTTTAATAATGAACGCCATAATGTTTAATATTATGTTATTATTATTGAAGGTGAACTTTTAAAAATATTTTTTCTAAAAAAATAATTTTAACAAATGAACGCATTCAATATTAATATTATGTATATTATTATGTTTATTATTATTGAAGGCGAACTTTTAAAAAATGTTTTTTCTAAAAAAATAATTTTAACAAATGAACGCATTCAATATTAATATTATGTATATTATTATGTTTATTATTATTGAAGGCGAACTTTTAAAAAATGTTTTTTCTAAAAAAATAATTTTTTATTTTCAAAATTATTTCTAAATTTTTCAAAATATTATTATTAATTTTAATTGTCAAGGGTTTATATTAATTATTTCTATTAAAGTTTACATTTTTATAATTTTCCTAAACTTTGTTAAAATATCTTTTAAATTTTTTATTATTTTTAAACTTTTAATACGTTTAAAATAAAGTTTTAAAAAAATGAAATAAAAATATTTAAAAAATTCTTAATTTTAACAAAGTTATAATATTGATAAATATTTACACAGCAATGACTTCTGAAAAAATGGATTTTTTCAGTGAAATTTCTGATTATAGTGCCCTTACTGAAAATGGTGCACTTGCTTATGATATTAATGAAGAACCTGTTTTGAAGCAGATTTGGGTTATGGTTGATGAACATATTACAAAGCATGTTTCTATTTATGATAGATATAAAAAGACTATAATGGCACATAAAATTTTTTTTGATAATCTACATAATGAAGTTATTAGTTATGTTAAGGCGAAGAATATTCATTGGCTTAATTGTCTTTTTACATTGATTGTCAGAAAGCGTGATTATCGAAATGGTGGAGAAGGGCATAAGATGTTGTATATAACGCTTCTATTTAATTTCTTTGATGCTCTTTGTAAATCTGATGATCCTAATGCTGCAAACATTTATATGTATACTGCTTCTAAGCTTTCTAATCAGTATGGATGTTGGAAGGATCTAAGAACTATGTTTACACTTCTTTCTAATCCTGATAAGATTCAAGATGACGTTATTACTGATAAGTCTGTTGATTTCAGTAAGATTCAAGATTTTAAGAAGTATCTTATTGATGCTTTTGTTGAACAACTAACCATTGATATTGATAACTTCAATAATAAACGTCCAATTACACTTTGCTCTAAGTTTGCACCAACGCAGAATAACAATAAACAGTTTGCTAGTTTGATCGCAAGAAGACTTTTTAAGACACGTACATATGCAAAGGATTATCGTCAAATTCTTACTAAGATGCATACTTATGCGCATGTGATTGAACAGTATATTTGTGAAAAGAAGCTTGATGAGTTTAATCCTGAGCATCTTACTGGATGTAATAAGCAGTTTTATATAAATCAGATAAATAATCCAACTTATATTTGGAGAGAATTTATTGATAAGTTTAATAAGATGACTGAAGAAAAACTTAAGGAAGTTAATATAATTAATAGTCGTCTTGAAGAAATTATTAGTAAAATTTTTGTTCTTCAGGCACGTGAGATTCTTACTGATGCTGAAAAGGCTGAACTTGAAAGTCTTAAGAATGAAGAGGAAACACTTAAGCAGACACTTAAGAAAATGAAGATTGCAACCGGTACAGAATCTGCAAATATTATAAAGCTTATGACAACTATTGTAAATAATATTCGTAATGGAAAGGATGATGCAACTGACAAACTGATGCTTGAGGCAATTAAGGCTAAACTTGATGCAATTACTAAACTTGATGCCCTTTGTGTTTGTGATACTTCTGGATCTATGTGGGGTAATCCAATTATTGCTGCTTTGATGTTGACTTATCTAACATCTTCTACTGCGTCTAATCCAAAGTTTAGGAATAGGTTTATAACTTTTTCACGTAATCCTACTTGGATTAGTGTCCCTACTGGAACAATTAAGGATTTTTGGGAGTCAATTAATGAAAATTCTATTTGTGATAATACAGATATTCAGAAAACAATTGATTTAATTACTTCTTCTATTAAGGGAACAACGTTTAATCCTAAGGCTATTCTTTTCTTGACTGATGGACAATTTGATGAGATGACTGAACATCATGAGTCTATTTCTTGTAAGGAATACATTAAGAAGAAGTTTAATGAAATCGGCCGTGAACCACCGCTTTGTATTTTCTGGAATCTTAGGAATTGTGAGGCTGTTGAGGCACGAACAGGTGATAACGGGTTTGTGATGTATTCTGGATTTTGTCAAAAGCAGCTTGATATGCTTGCAACTGGTATCTTTGAACTTGAGTCAGAAGGTAAAGAAGTTGCAAAGCTTACAACTGAAGATTTGATCATTCAGTTTATTCATTCTTCATTTAAGAATAAGATTTTTGAGATTATGCATACTTACACTGGGCCTAATACTATTAATGGTGTTAAAGTTTTCTAAATTAGTTTTTAATAAAAAATATTCAGTATTTTACAAGTTTTTTGTTTAAAAACAAAAATTAATTAAACTTTTAAGTTAAGATTTTAATGAAGATTTTATTAAAAACTTATAATATTTTTTTTTATATCTTATTGTAAATAAGATAATGTTATAATTAATAACGATTATTATAAAATAATTAAAAAAGTTTGATTGAAAATTTTTAATAACAAATTTTTATATTATAAAAATAGTTTGATTGAAAAATTTTAATAAAACTTTTATTATATGATATTTAAAAAATGTTTGAGAATTCTTAATAAAACTTTTATTATTATAAAAGATTTGATTGATAATTTTTAATAACAAAAATTATTATAAGATAATTAAAAATAATTTAATAAGAATTTTAATAATAAAATTTATAATAAAATCTTAATATTAACTAATAAATATTTTGACAAAAAAATTTTAATAAAACCTTTATTAAAATCTTAATATTAAATAATAACTATATTAATAATTATTATTAATAATGCTTGATATTATCAAATTGATAAATGAATTTAATAAATAAAATGAAAATATTTAATAATATTTATTTATTCATTAATTAAAGTAATATTTTATTTAAAATCTCTTATTAAAAAATGTTAATTTATTATTATTTTTAAGTGTTTAAACATATTTTTAATAAAAAACTTAATATTTGATAAAATTTTTAAATTTTTAACTTAAATAAAAAATATTTATATTTTTTGTAAAAAATGAAAAATAAACATTTTAATACTTAATTATATAATTATAAATTGTTATTTATGTTTAATTAAATATATATCTAATAATTATTTAAAATGAAAAAATAAAAATTATTTTAATTCTTTGTTAGTTGTAAGAATAAATGTATATACAGCAATTAATATAATTAATTTAAAATATATACATATACATTGATATTCTTACTATTAACTATAAAATTAAATGTTTTGTTATTTATTTTTTTTCTTATTTATTAGATCATTTAAATTAAAATATGAATATTGAAAAATATGTTTATAGCAATTTAAAATATAATTAAATATTATAATAACATATTGGTAAATATTCTTATAGCATAATAATTAAAATTATTAATATTATTAGATATAATGAATATTGTAAAATGTACATTCAGCAATTTTAAATTTAATATAAATTATTATATATTAAAAATGTACATTGATTAAAAATATTCATACTGCATATAATAAATTAATATTAAATTAATTATATGTGTATTGTTATAAATATTGAAGTGAGGTAGATATTTTTACAGCAAAATAATAAAAATATAATTTAACTATTAGGGTTATATTATTTATACCTTACATATCAATATTGACATAAATACATTTACAGCATTTAATATTATATGTTGTTTCTTCTTTTAAATTAAATATTATTATCTAAATAATCATTACAGCAATTTAAAGAAATTTATATGCTTAAAAGATTATTGTAATATAATAATATTTAATTTAAAAATAATATTTTTCCTAAAATTAAATTTTAAAATTAAATGATCGTATAGCGTAATATTTTAAGCATTAATAATGCTGTCTATAAAAAAGATCATTGTAAAATTTTAAAATTTAATTTAAACTTTTTTTTATAATAAAAAAAATAATTTTAATACTATATTAATTAAAATTAATTTTTAATTTTAAAATATTATTTTTATATAACCATTTTAAAAAATGATTATAATAAAATTTTATTAAAAATATTATTTGAAAGAGATCTTATTTGATAGAAACATTATTTAATAGAGACATTGTTTGATAGAGACATTATTTAATAGAGAAATTATTTGATAGAGACATTGTTTGATAAAGACATTGTTTGATAGAGAAATTATTTGATAGAGAAATTATTTGATAGAGACATTATTTGATAGAGACATTATTTGATAGAGACATTATTTGATAGAGACATTATTTGATAGAGAAATTATTTGATAGAAATATTATTTAAGAAAGATCTTATTTGATAGAAATATTATTTAATAGATACATTATTTGATAGAGACATTAAAAATTATTAAAAAAGAATTTTAAAATAAATTATTTAATATATTAGTTTTTTAATTAATTTTAATTAAAATTATTATAATAACTTTTATTTAATTAAAGTTTATTATAATAAAATTTTGATTTAAAAAAATCAGATTTCAAAAAAATCAAATTTCAAAAAATTAAATTTCAAAAAATCAGGTTTCAAAAAAATCAGATTTCAAAAAAAATCAGGTTTCAAAAAAAATCAGGTTTCAAAAAAATCAGATTTCAAAAAAATCAGATTTCAAAAAAATCAGGTTTCAAAAAAATCAGATTTCAAAAAAATCAGATTTCAAAAAAATCAGGTTTCAAAAAAATCAGATTTCAAAAAAAATCAGATTTCAAATTTTTTAAATCATATTTTTATAATATTTTTAATTCTATAATTATATTTTAAATAGTTTTAAAAATTTATTCTTTAAATTCATAAACAACTTTTGTAATACTATCATTAGGCCTGATTAAATCCATTTTTTTATCATTCTTTAAACTTTTATAAATATAAGATAAAATAATATATAATATAATACTAAATATAATAGTAAAACCAATAAAAAATAAAGTATTATTTTTAGTTAAAGTTTCTTTATTAAATTTTAGATGAATTATATTATTTATAAAATTAATAATCGTCATTTTCCATTCATAAATAAAATCTTTAATTGAATAATCAAAAATATTTTTATCAATTATTAGCTCATTATTTTTTTTAAGCTTTTCATCTTCTTCTTTATTTTTTTGATTTACTTCTTTAATGTAATTATCAAAATCTTTATTAAATTTTTGTGGATCCCATTGTTTAATATTTTCTATTGACATTTTTATATAAAAAAAATATATAAATATAAATTTAATATTATAATAGTAAAACAATTAATAAAAGTTTAAAATAAATTAAGATTTTAATAAAAATATAAATTTTATAAAAAATTAATATATGTAAGTAATTTTAAAATGATTAAAGGCGGTTATACAAATTATCCTTAATTAGATAAATATTATATAATATAGGTATTGATATAAAACGTGATAGTTATCAGTTATTAAATAGAAAAGATAACTAACTAATAATACAAGTTGAAATAAAAGCAGATAAACAAACTATATATTACAAATATTATAAATTAAATCATTGTTATCCTATTATAAAAGGTTATATTTTAAGTGTTCAAAATTATAATAATTTTATTCATAATTTTTATATATTATGTGATAATGTAAATAATTTACAGATAACAATTAATATAACTTATAACCATAGGTATTACATTTTTTTAATGATAATATTTTAAATCCAATGTTAATAGAGTGTATAAAACAAATTTATAAATTAGATCCAGTTTTAGATACAAATTCAATTAAAATATATTTAACATTATACTTTTCAATATAGAAAAAACAACAAAATTTTTAAAAAAAGATGAAAATTATAATAAATATCAAATATATATTTTAAATTTTTATAACAAATTTAAAGAAGATTATATATTTTGTGAAACTAATAGATATTATATTTTAATGAATTTTGATTACAAGTTTAAATACTATTATTGATAACAAAAAATCATTGGAGCAATCAGGAGATTTTGTAAAAAAATAATATTAATAATCTAAATTATAATCAATCTTTAAAACACAAATATTTAAATTCATAATATATATTTTATATAAAAATAAAATTGAAAATTAAAATATTAAATATTATATATTTTATTATTTTATAAATTAAATTTATATTTTAATATAAATTAAAAATGATAATTTTTGCAATTATTTGTGGTGTTATTATTACTGCAGAAGTATCTTATATGGTTTATGGGGGGATTAAACAATTGAAAGAAAAGAATGAAAAATAAAAATTAATTATTATGTTTTTAAAAATATACTATAAATCTTTTTTATAAGATAATTAATTTTTTAAAATGAGTGTTATATACATTAAAAATTTATGAGTAAAAATTAATTATAATATATTACATACAATTATTACATATATAAATGAATATTAAAAACAAAATAAAGAATTAGAAGATGTAATATTAAAATTAAATGATAAAAGATATTTAATAGATTATTTTAATGAATTAAATAATATATAATTTATAACAGATTCTCATGATATCCAAATATTAGATACATTAATAAAAGCAGATTTTTATAATCATATTGAATATGTTAATCAACTATTTACAAGTATAGGCATACAAGATAGAATTCCTTATGAAATTATATCAAACACATTACTACATATAATGAATAATACAATACTTAATTTTAATGTTCAACAATGTTCAACATATAGAATTGTTGGATGAACAAATAAATATATAAATAATAATCAATCTTTAAATCAAAAATATATTCAATATAAAAATAAATAATATTATTAAATTTTAAATGTTCATATTTATTTTTTTAAATGTAATATTTTTAAGTTTTAAACTTAAAAATTATTAAAAAACTTTTTATAATGTTTAATAAAATTATTTATTAAAAAATTGAAATAATAATATATTAACATTTATATTAATATATATATTTATATATTGCCTCATTTTTTTGTTAATTATGTCAGCTGTAAATACTGATTCTATTGAAAATAGTTTTTCTGATGAAAAAATGACCTCTGAAAATGTTAATGATATTACTATTAATGAACATAATCCTATTATTAGAATTAAGGGGTTAGATAATATTATTATTAAGTATAGTGATGATACAGAATATAATCCTGATGAAACTTTTGAAGATAATTTAAAGAAATCAGATTATTTTTATCAAGATGAAAATAAAAATGATATTCAATTTGCATCACAATTTAATAAAATCCCTTCTGCTGATAAAGATAATAAATTTTGTATTAATCAATTAAAAAGTAGAGTAAAGCAAGTATTTTATCAACCAGCTTATGAAGGAACAACTTTAATAGTTTATAATTTAAACGATAAATGGCATATTAGTACACGTAGATGTGTTGATGCACATGAATCTAATTGGGATCCAACTGCACCATCGCATTATGAAATTGCAGAAAAGTTTATTGATTTTAATAGTTTAAATAAAAATTATGTTTATCATTATAATCTTGTTTCTTATAATAACGTTTATATGTGTGATTATACTAAACAGTTTGGTGATAAATATATTAAACTTATTCCTTTATTGATTTGTGATAAGAATTGTAAAATTCTTTATGAAGAAACAAAGAAATTTGCTAATGTTGATGATTATACTTATGATAAGTTAATTCAAAATTATGATTCAATTAAATCAGAAATTAATAAAACTGGATTTAATAAAGGTATTATGTTTACTCTTATTTATGATGATAATAAAGTATTTAATCTAAACATTCAACCTGATTTGTATCATAAGATTTATATAGAAGTTGGAAAATGTCATTCATTTAATAGTATTATACCAGTTATTAATATTATGCTTCTTAAAAATGAAATTAATCAAGAAGAAATGAAAGAATTATCTAATTATATTAAATATTTTAATATGATGCATTGGAAGATTATGATTAATATTATGTCTGTATTTATAAAAGATTATTACTTTACAAGAAAATCTTCAAAGTATTCGTGTAAGGAACTGTATAATGATATTCCAACAAGTTATAAATGTGAATTATATAGAATTCATCATGATATTTATGAAACAGATAAACATAACATTACACCGCAAGGCGTTTATAAACATATTCTTACAAGACCATCACATGAAATTGTAAGATTCTTTATTGATTTTCCTATTATTCTTAGTGTATATAGACAATATTGTGAATGCTCACAATATTTATTCCAAAATATTACAAATACACTTTCAAAATATTATAAGTATAATACTTTAATGAAACTTTTTAATGAAATGATTTATACACCAATACAAACAATTGCTGAAAATCTTAGTAATGAAAAACAGTTTTATTAAAAAAGTTTTAAGAAAAAAGTTTTAAGAAAAGTTAATTTTTTATTTATTATTTAATAAATATAATTAAAAACTTAATAAAAATAATTAAAAGATATTAAAAATTTAGAAAAAAATTTTTATAATTAAGATCAGTTTTAGAAAATAGATATGTATTATTAACATTAAACGGAAAAGATATTAAAAGTTTATTTTCTAAAAATATTTTTTAATCTTTAGGCCGTTTCAATAAAATAATAAAGAACTATTAACATTAAACTGTAAAGAGATTTTTTAAAAATATATTTAAATTAAAATTTTAATAAATTATTACTTTTAAAAGTAATTTTTTATTTTAAATAAAAAATTATTTTTAAAAATAATTTAGATTAAGCATTATTGATTTAAAACTATTATTTTTTACAATATGTTTTCTATGAAAACATTTATTATAGTCGTTATTAATTTAAAACTATTTAGAGTATTTTATATCTTAAATATTTATAAAGTTTTTAGAATATTTCTTAAATTATAGATTTAATAAATATTTTAAAAAATTATTTTTTTAATATTTTAAATATTATAAAAATAAGTTTTATCATAAATAAAACTATCTCAAATAAAATTAAAAATGCTTTAAAAGAAAAAGATTCTGCTAAAATTATTAATATTATTAAAAATGATACAAGATTATTATTAACAGAAGATTTAAATAAATTATTACAACTTAAAGATTATCATTATTAGATAAAACAATTATTAATAAAATGTTTGGTTTAATCAATTTTTACTTTAAAATAAAGTTAAAATTGTTTATACTCATTCTATTACAAAATATAAAAAATTATTATTAAAAGAATATGATTATATTATTCATAATAACGTAGAATTAAATATAAAAATACTAGATAATTTTTATAGATATAATATATTATTAATTATTTATAAAAATAATGGTTTTATAACAAATAACTCTAATTTAACTGCTAATAATAACCATTTATTATTAAAAACTGCTATATTTTATAATTAATATAATATTATGCTTAATATATTAAATTTTTAATAGAAAATGGTGCTGAAATTAATCCTAATATAGTTTATAACGATACTCTACTTTATTATGCTATTTTATTAAATCAATATGATATTATAAATTTATTAATAGATAATAATGTAAAATTAAATTTATTCAGATTATGAATGTAAATACACGCCGATTTTTCATTTATTGTTAAATGAAAGTATTCAATGTGATGAAAAATTAGATGAAATTATAATGAAAATTTTAGATAATAAAAATATAAGATTAGATTATAAAATTTATGATGAAAAACCAAATGAATCCAAAAATAATTTACTGTATCATTTAATTGAAATTAGTGGATATAAACATTTAATTGATAATTTTGTTGAAAAAATAAATTCAATTTAAATTAAATTAAAAAATTTAAATTAAAAAATGGAATATTTAAAATTTATTTAAAAGTTATTTTTGATTAAAAATTATTTTTTATTTTTTGATTAAAAAATTGATTAAAAACATTTTTTATTTTTTGACTAAAAAATGATTAAAAATTTTTTTTTATTTTTGACTAAAAAATGATTTTAATCATTTTTTATTTTTTGATTAAAGACATTTTTTATTTTTGACTAAAAAATTGATTAAAAAACATTTTTTATTTTTTGATTAAAAACATTTTTTATTTTTGACTAAAAAATTGATTAAAAAACATTTTTTATTTTTTGATTAAAAACATTTTTTATTTTTGACTAAAAAATGATTTTAATCATTTTTTATTTTTTGATTAAAAACATTTTTTATTTTTTGATTAAAGACATTTTTTATTTTTTGATTAAAGACATTTTTTATTTTTTGATTAAAAACATTTTTTATTTTTGACTAAAAAATTGATTAAAAATTTTTTTATTTTTTGATTAAAAACATTTTTTATTTTTGACTATAAAATTGATTAAAAATTTTTTTATTTTTAGATTAAAAACATTTTTTATTTTTTGATTAAAAAATATTTTTTATTGTTGAAAGTATTTAAATAATAAACAATTTTTTATTAAACTAATTTAATTTATTTATATTAAGAATTTTACATTAATAATTTTATTAATAATTTTAATAATATATTAATTAATCAAATAAATTAAATCAATAAAATTAAATAAAGTATATTTTAAATTTTTTCTAAAATCATTTTACAAAAATCATAACAGAAAATATATTGAATTTCTTGTTGTACAAAAAAGGTTCTCTTCTTTCTCCATTCAACTACATAACTGTATAATTCTTTAATTATATCATCGTTTGTTTTTATTTTTTTATTTAAAACTTGATGATATAAATGTAAGCAAACTGATGAAATTCCTGTTCTTCCAACACCAGCACTGCAATGTATCATAATTTTTTTATTGTTTAATACTTTATTATACATATATTTAATAAATTCATAAAACATATTAATATCTTTTGGGTTAGTTCTATCAATCCAATTATTATAATGAATAACTTGAATATTTTTTATTACTTTTTCTTTAGACGTTTCATAAATTAATTCTATATCATATAACATTACAAATTCATCTGAAACAAAAGATTTAATTATTTCTTTATTATTAATACATCTTAATGAAATTGTCCAATTGTCTTTTTTATAAGTTTTTACTTGTTCTTTTTATCTTGGAAAATATATAAATCCTGGCCCATTTAATTCTTCTTCTTTTTCTGGAAAATCTGCAACAACAGCTATTAAATTAACGTTATCTTTAATCATATATTCAAATAAAAGATTTATGTTATTTTTTCTAATAACCATTTTATCCATATATTGTGTTTGTTTAAAAGGTTCATAAATCGGACAACTTGTAGCAATAACGTTTAAATTAGATAAAATATCACCGATATACATCTTTGTTCCATCAAATTGATTAAAAATAGGTTCTTTAGTTCCAAAACAAATATATCTTTTACAAATTTGTTCAGAAACCTTATCATCCTTATCTAAGGATTGATATTGATTATGTAATAATGTATTAATAGACATTTTTAAGTATATGTTTATATTAATAGGAATTTTAATATATAAATTATTCATTTTTTAATAAATTTTATTAAATAAGATAAATATGAATAAATATCTATAAGTTAATTAATTTTAAAGAGATATTAAAAAAATATTTAATTTATAATTAAACGTTTTTAAAAAAATATAATACTATTAAAAATGCTTTTAAATAATTAGACTTACATACTTATATTTTTTTGAAAAATATAACTTTATTTTACTCTTTAAAAATATTTAAAAATAACTTTTAACTTAAACGTTGTAATTATATTAAAAAGTATATTATTTAAAAAAATGAATAAATTAAATAAAATAATAATTATATCTATCAAATTATTTATTTTTACAAATGAATAATAAATATTCATATTACATTTTAGTTGATTTTTATGAAGATGATTTTAAAGTATCAGATGATACTAAAAACATATTATATGAAGTATTAAATAAATTAATTGAAAAATTACCTAATTATAGTGATTTTATTAGTGTTTCTTTAAGAGTTTTTATTGTTTTAACACAAATACATTATTCATATGAAGATATAAATTTTAATTTAATACAAATAACAGATAAAAAACAAATCAAATAATAACGTTTAATTTAAGCAATAATAATATTATATATAATAAACAACCTTACATTATTTATAACGTTGAAAATTTTAATTCTAATAATTATGATGAAGAAATATTAAATTTTTTTGAATGGTTTGATTATTATCATAAACAGTTTTTAAAAGGTATAAATAAAAATAATAATTAATTATTTTATTAGTTTTATTTATTTTTAAATTAAATTAAATTATAATTATTTTTTATTATTAATAATTGTTTTGTTTTAAATAATTTATTATTTAAGGTATCTTATAAAAAATTGTATTTTTTCAAAATCTCTTTTTAATTATTTATAAAAATTAATGTTTTAAAAATTATAATAAAAATAATTTATATTTAAAAAAAATTATAATTATCATTTTTTAAATATTAATTTTTAATTATTATTTTAATAAAGTATTATTAATACTTTATTAAAAATTAAATTAATTTTATTTCAAAAAAATGATAAATTATTATTTATTTTATTTAAATTGTATGTATTAATATCAATATCTTTATCTTCATCTTTGTCAGATAAAATGTTTGTTATTATATCTAAATCTAAAATATCAATTTTATTATTGGTTATTGAATAAATCTTTTGTTTATCAAACTATTTAATTTATATTTATTTTGTTATTTGTTTAATAAAAATTAAATTTTCATTAAAGAAAAATACAATATTTTTGATTAAAAATATTTTTTTAAATATTCATTATTAAAAATATATGGAATAATTTGTGATATAATACTTGTTAATGATAATGATTCTTCTAATTCTCTATAAGTAATATTACTTAACTTATTATAATTAATTGGAGTATTATTTATTCCATTTATTATTTTAGCGTTATAATAAAAATTATAAAATAAATTAATGAAAAAAGTAGTTGGAAAAAATCCATTTTCTGTAAATATACTATAATGTTGTCCTGTTTTTGATCCATATCCACTATTTTTAACACAATTTTTATCATATTTTCCATTTTTTATAAAATCACATTTAATATAATATTTATTATCATTTGTATGAAAATTTATTAATTTAAATTTTAGGAATAATAAAATAAAATTATTTTTCTTATACCATATTAAAACATCTTGAATGAAATCGTTTGTTAATACTATATATGAACGCATTTTTGTTAATTTTAAATCAAAATTATTTAATTTTTCACATATATTCTATTGATCTAAATCTAAAGTATAAGTTTCATTTATTTCTAAAGTTTGATTTGAAATTATATTATTATTATATTTTATATCAATTTTAGAATAACTCATTTTTATAAAATAAATTTTTATAAGATAATTTATATATTTGAAAATATAAATTTATTGTTTTAATTTTTTAATTATCTTATCATTATAATTATTAATTCTTTTTAATTTTTTATCAGTATTAATTTCAAGATAAAATAATTATAAATAATAAAAATTCTATAATTATAATTATTTATTTTATTTAGAAATAATTACAATATAAAATAATAATAAAAATAATAATAAGATTTTTATTATTATTTATTAATAACAAGAATTCTTTTAAATTTTATTCTTTTTTTTTATCAGAATTAATTTCAAAATAAAATAATAATAAAAAAAATAATAATAAAATAATAAGATTTTTATCATTATTAATTCTTTTAAATTTTAGTTAATTACATTCTTTCTTTTTATCAAAGTTAATTTCAATATAAAATAATAAGATTTTTATCATTATTAATTCTTTTAAATTTTAGTTAATTTTATTCTTTCTTTTTTTCAGGGTTAATTCCTGGATAAGGTGTTAGGAAATCAATAATAAAGTTTCCGTCATCATCTTGGTCAAAAATTTTTTCATTATTTTCAATATAAAATTTAACTCTACCAACTAAATACTTATATTTATAATTATAAACTGATCCCGTGTTTTTATTAAGCCAATAATCATCTTGTTTAGAATATTTATTTGTTTCAATATCTTCTAAAATAACTGCTTTAATCCTGTATACTTTATCTTTTATTAATTCGTTATTTGTTGCATTCAATCCTGTATTTTCTGTAAAATCGTCTTCTAAAACTTCTTGATATGCTGGTAAAATCTTATCTGTTAATAAAGCTTGTTCATCAAATTTAAAGCAAGTTAAATCTTTATTATTTATTATATTATTTTCTTTATTTAATTCACAATCAACAGCAACTTCTTTTATAGCTTTTAAGAATTTATTTATTATACTTGTTTTATCTAATGCAACTTTTTCAATATGTTCATCAGTTGTTGGTTTTCCTTTATTATCTTTATTAGAAAAAGTCATTTTATATCTATAAACGTCAACAATTCTTTCTTCTGGTGGTAATCTTTGATGAGAACAACGACGAACACCACGGCCAATAACCTGTTCCATAAGAGCTTCATTCCAATGAGGTTCTGCAATATGAATTTGTCTAACATTATAAAGGTTAATACCTTCTGAACCCGCTTGAGATAGTAATATACATTTTATATTTTTACCGTGAACATTATCTTCATCATTATAAGCACTTTGATATTCTTTTCTTATTTTTTGATCAATTAGCCCATTATATTCAACAAAACGCTTATAATCAGTTCTACTATCATTATTTTTTAAGTTATATTCTACAAATCCAGCACAAGATAAATAAATTTTTAAAATTTCTGTTCCTTCCATTCTAACATAAGCAGTATATAAAATAGTCGGTCCAGGAGAATTATAAACAAGACAAATCATACAGGTATATTTAGGAGAATATCTATATAATTCTTTTAATAATTTTGAAGATTTATTATCTTTAATATAAGTTTCTATTATGTTATTTATTTGATTAGAATTAGTTTTATTATCAGTTTCATTATCAATTTCTTTAACTTGATTATTTTCAAGATTTTTATCATTTTCTTCTGTTTTATTTTCTAAACCTCCTTTAACTTTTTTACCACCAGATTGTTTTTGATTTAAATTTAATATTTTTTTAATGTTTTCTAAATCATCTATAATAGTATGCTTATTTTTAATATCTTCACTATGAATTTCTGCTATATATTCTTTAAAAGTATTAATGTATTTATCAATTGCTAATAAATATTTATCTTTATTTAAATTAGCAATATATTTTTCTGTTAAATTTTTATCTTCTTTTGCATGCATTAATGCGTCTGCGTCTTCTTCAGAAATATTAAAATCGTGCGGCCGTGGTCTTAAAATTCCATCAATCCCATTAACAGTAGGAAAAACAAAATTACACGCGCTTCTTGTATAAACTTTATATAATTTGCTTGATGTTCCATTATTTCTATTTTTAAATTTATGCTTTTGTTCTGCTTGTGCTTCTCTTTCAGCAAAAATGTCATAAATACTTTTTTGATAATGTCCCATTTCAATATTAATATAATGAATATTCTTTTTTGCAAATGCTTTAGGATCAGATGAATCAAAATAAGAAACTAAACCTAAAATTCTTCTTTGAAATAAGTTAATTTTATCTGGTGAAATTGAAATTTTTGCATCATAATCATCAAATCCTTTACTATTATCAATAGTTAAAAAAGTATGGTTAAATTCTTCTTCTCTTGCTGGGAAAATATCTGGCCTTAATAAGTTAAATAACAGTGCAAATTCAAAAATATGATTAATTCCAGGTGTTGCAGAAATTGCTATAATTCTTGTTGCTGGATTATCTCGTTTTTCATTAACTAAATAGTTATAAATTTGTTGACTTTGTCCTGATTTGTTATTAACTACACTATTATAAACAGTTCTTATAAAGTTATGACATTCATCAATAATATATAAATTTTTTCTTGAAACATCTAATTTTTTTTGTAATTCTTGAAAATGCTGCCACGCTACAGAAGAATTATAAGAAATGAATTGAATATTTGCTAATTGTCTATCTTTTGTATCCATTGTTAACCACGTATTTAATTCACGTTCCCAATCACTTTTAAGTGCTGATTTAATTAATATAATTACATTCCATTTTTCTGTATACTTGTATAAATTATTATATACTTCAATTGCTGTTGCTGTTTTTCCTGATCCAACCCCGTGGTATAAAAGTATACTGTTATAAGGACTCATATAATCTAAATATTTTGAAATAAATTCTTGATAAGGTCTTAATTCTCGTTTACTTGTTTTAGGATTACAAACATCTTCATCTATAGAAGAAGGCTTAAATAAATATTTATTAAATTTATACATAATCCACGAAGGGAATATCTTTCCATTTTGTTTTAAATTAGGATATATATTTGTATCGTTCATTTATATAATTTATATATAATAATATTAATGAAATTTTAAAATGAAAATTTTTTTAAATAAGAAAAAATTAAATAAGAAAAAATAATATTTAATTATTATTATAATCTTATTATAAAAAATAAGGACTTTGAAAGTAATTTATAAAAGTAATTTATAAAAGTAATTTATAAAAATAAATGATTATTTTATGAAAGTAATTTATAAAAATAAATAAGGATTTTATGAAAATAATCAAGGTTTATTTCAGGATTTTATGAAAATAAATAAAGTTTAATTCAGGATTTTATGAAAATAAACAAGGTTTAATTCAGGATTTTATGAATTATAAATTTAAAAGTTTTTTAAAAAATATTTTTGATGAGTTTTTATTTTTTTTGATAAATTTTTAATTTTATTTTTATTAAAATATTTATATAACTTTAATAATATTTTTGTTAAAATTAGTTTAATAAATATTAGTTAAATTTAGGTTAAATTTAATATTAACTGAGCATTTTATTGTTTTCTAATTAAAAATATTTATTAATTATTTATAAAAAAAGAAAATTATGAAACTTTTATAAGAAATTTTCATAATAATTATTATAAAATTTATAAGAAAAGTTTTAAGTAAACTTATTATAAAGTTTTAAATAAACTTGTAAGATAAAAGTTTTTTTAAAAACAAAATTTTATCTTAAAATTTTAAGACAACATTTTTAAGACAATTAATAAAAACACTTATTAAAAAAGTTATTTTTAAAAAAGATTATTAATAATTTTAATAAAATTATTTTTAAATTTTAAATGAAAAATAAAAATAATTATTTTTAAATACTATTAATAAAAATTATATTTTAAAGATTATTAACTTAAAATTTTTAAAAAATACTATTATATATTAATATAAAATCTTATATAATATTATAAAATATGGGATGTAATATAATAATATTATTAAATAAACATATAAATAATATTATATCAAGTATATTTATAAAAAATTTATATGAAACTAATTTACAATATATTAATAATTTAAATTTGGTTATAAAAAATTATATTGCTTTTTATTATAATGGTTATATCATAGTTAATAGTATTGATGCTAATAATCAAGAAATTAAAAATATTATGAAACAAATATTAAATTTAAAAACTATTAAAATATATAATGAACAACAAAATATTAAAGATGTTTTTATTATCAATATTGATACAAAAACATATAATAATAAAGAAAATTGTATTAAAATAGATGAATTAAAATTAAAAATAAATAGTTTTACTTTAAAAAATGATAATATATATGAATTATTTATAAGTTCAGACATTTACCCTCAATTAATTATGATAAAAAATATGATTGATAATAATGTTTAAACTTGTTTTAAATAGTAAAAATTATTATAAATAATAATTTTATTTATTAATCATTGTTAATTTAAAATATTAATATAATACATATTATTAGTTTTATAAAATATCTTCAATAATAATAAACAATACTATACATTAAGGCGAACTTTGAAAAAATATTTTTATTAATTTTAGAGCGCCTTCAATAATAATAAACAATATTATACATTAAGGCGAACATTAAAAAATATTTTTATAGAAAATAGAGCGCCTTCAATAATAATAAACAATATTATACATTAAGGCGAACTTTGAAAAAATATTTTTATAGAAAATAGGACGCCTTCAATAATAATAAACGATATTATACATTAAGGCGAACTTTGAAAAAATATTTTTATAGAAAATAGA
>Ga0247611_10004244_pt1 | contig 20104 bp, 17 predicted proteins | sample 177DNAGHGhighgp2_FD_192422 | JGI IMG/M metagenome (GOLD analysis project Ga0247611, IMG submission 192422) | Sheep rumen microbial communities from Palmerston North, Manawatu-Wanganui, New Zealand - 1770 DNA GHGhigh gp2 | ecosystem: Host-associated > Mammals > Digestive system > Stomach > Rumen...
ACCTCTGGTACTCCGGCTGTGGCCCTTGCCGTGCAGAGATGCCCATCCTTTCCGAGTGGAAGGAGCAATTGCCTGATGTCATGTTCTTCTCGGCCACCTACCACGATGCTGAGACCGCCAAACGCATTACCGACAAGCACCATTTCACATGGACGCACCTCGTCGAGGCCAAGGACATGATGGCATGGATTGGCACCGAAGGTTTCCCACTCACCATCGTTGTTGATAAGAAGGGCATCGTCTGCCACGCCGTCCACGGCACTAACGAGATGAAGCGCGAGGAACTATTAGCAAAGATCAAAGTGGCCGAGGCAGAATAAATGCACCCACGAGAACCCGCCAAGCCTCTCCACGATGCTCAAATGTGCGGGTCGTTTTATTTTTATACGATGAGCAACAGAATCCCATTCCAGAAACCATACGCCAGTGCGCATGACCTGGTCAGCCTGCTACAGTCGCGCGGCCTGACGGTAGCCGACACTGCCAAGGCTGAGCGATACCTCAAGTTCATAGGCTACTACCGTTTGTCGGCCTACATGTATCCACTCCTTTGTACCGTTTTTGCCGCCCTCTCCCTCGCTTTAAGTAGGCACTGGAAAAAATTTTGGCCAGAATTTGGAAAATAATGGCCATTATTTTAAAAATTCTGGCCATTATTCTTTTCAATGTCAATTTCTTAAAGTCACAGGTTTTACGCTTTGAGGAAACAAAAGAGCTCGTACTTCGGCACAAGCGACTTCATAATGCACCAGATGATGAGGCACTGATTTCACCCAGAAGAATAGATTGGTGAATTCAAAAAGCAACGGCAATCACATCATCTGGTATTTACCTCGGACGACATAACCTTAGAATGAAGGCATAGTGGTAGGGCTGGTTACCATCGATGGTGTATTGGGGCAAAGTTCGCTGGCCCCAGGTATCGACACCACCCACGCCGTGGATGTTGAGGTCTATATTGAGATTGACAAAATCGCCACGCTGGATGTCTTGGGGATGGCGGGGAGCGGCATCAAGATCCTCCTCGCCATAGTCCCAGGCACGGATGCAGAGGGGTTGGAGGCCGTCGATATGCAACCTCTGTTCGGCCGATGATATTTCGAACCAACGGATATCGCAACGGTTACCATTGTCCTGCGGACGGATATATTCCGTTTCGTAATCGCTGAGCGGCATTTCGTATTCACTGAGGAACGCGGAGTGCTTGCGGTCGGGATAGTTTTCCCATGGGCCGCGACCATAGTAGCGTATGTGGGTGTAGTCGGCAGGCAGACGCATCCGCATGCCGACTTTGGGGATAATGGGGCGGTCTGTGGCTGTCGGCTGGTAGTCCATCTCGACGAGAATCGTGTGGTTGTCGATGATGGTGTAATTGACGGTGACGTCCTTCACCTCTTTCCATTCTGCGGTGCGCTCAGCAAAATGGGCAGCGCGCTGGTTGTCGTTTTCTGGCTTCCAGAAGTAGGGCTCCAAAGGCCCTTGTAGCACCTCGCGGCCATCGACTATCCAAGAAGAGAGCGTATTCCCGTTGATAGTAACCTCTGCATTTTCATTAGACTTCTTAGCAGGCAAGAGCGGATATTCATAAGGCTGCAGCACGAACTGCTCGCGGGCCACTACAAAACCCTTCTCTGCCCACGGCTTGTCTTCTTTGAGACGAGCATAGACATTGAGCAGACGCTCTGAGCCATAGGTAACGGTATCACAAGTAATGTCATACTCGCTGGGGACGGTAAAGCTGTCGCGATTGATGATGCGGATCGTACCGTCGTGCTCGTCGCGCTTGAAGGTGATCGGTTGGTAGACGTATTGCACCTCATAGTAATGAGGATGCGGTTTGCGGTCAGGCGCAACGAGGCCGTTGATGTTGAAGTTCCCGTCGTTGGGCTGGTCTCCAAAGTCACCACCGTATAAGAATGAAGAGTGAAGAGTGAAGAGTGAAGAATTTACTACCGCCGTACTCTCATAGAGAGAATTTCCTGCCGGTGTCCCCAAAGGTTCTGGTGAAGATATGGCGGTAGCAAATTCTTCACTCTTCACTCTTAACTCTTCACTTAGCCCTTGGTCCACCCAGTCCCAGATGGCGGCACCAGCGATGCTGGAGTCGGCATAGATGACATCCCAGTACTCCTGAAAGTTTCCCATTGAGTTGCCCATGGCGTGGGCATATTCGCGGGCGATGAGCGGTTTTTCGGTTTCCTTCTCTGCCTCAGCCTTGAGCACGTCGGGTGTGGGATAGCCGAAGTCGTGAAGGGCTGAGTAGCGCGGATGGCAGTCGTAGAAAGGCAGACGGGTGCTATCAAGGGCTACGACTGTATCGTACATGGCCTGGATGTTAGGTCCTACACCACCCTCGTTTCCGAGGCTCCATAGGATGACGCAAGGATGGTTGAAGTCGCGTTTGACCAATGACTCCGCGCGGTCCACATGAGCGTCGCGCCATGCTGGGTCTTCGCCCATTTCATGATTGGCATAGCCGTAGCCGTGCGACTCCTGATTGGCCTCGTCCATGACATAGATGCCCCTGCGGTCACAAAGTTCATAGAGGTATTCGCGGTCGGGATAGTGGCTGGTGCGCAGAAAGTTGATATTGGCCTGCTTCATCAGGCGAAGGTCCTGTTCGTAAGTCGCATCGTCGACGTAGCGCCCTGTGCGGGGATGGTGATCGTGACGATTGACACCACGCAGTTTCACGTTCTTGCCGTTAATCTTAAACACCTCGCCAACACATTCCACGCGCTTCACGCCAAAATGGTAGTCAAAGTGCTCGATGGTGTTACCCTTTTTGTCCTCCAGTTCCACGCTGAACGGATAGAGATTCGGCTTTTCAGCCGACCACAGGCGCGGATTCTCCAGTGTGTAATGGAATACATAGTTAGTGGTGTCGCCGGCGTTGATTTGCAGTTCCGTCCTATCGGCAGATAGTTCGTCTATCATCATGACAGGACAAACAGTAGCCTTCTTCTTGCCTGTATTGCATATAGAGATGACTGCTGTCACTTCCGCCTGTGAGTAGTCAGCATTCGGCACGGCCGTCACGCGGTAATCTGCGATGTGTACCAAGGGACGCACCCACAGCTGCACTTCGCGGAAGATGCCCGACAGGCGCCACATGTCCTGATCCTCGAGGTACGAGCCGTCGCACCAGCGATAGACCTCAACGGCAAGCTTATTCTTGCCTGCACGCATGTATTTGGTCACGTCGAATTCTGCTGGCGACATCGAGTTCTGGCTATAGCCTACCTGCTGTCCATTCACCCAGACATACATCGCCGAGTGGACACCACCGAAGTGCAGGATGAGATTCTTCGAAAGCATCTCCTTCGTGACATCGACGAACGTCACGTACGAACCCACGGGGTTGCGATTCTCATAGGCCGTCCAATTATTCGGTGGTTCGGTGGTCACGCTCGGCCGATTACGCACGAATGGGTAATTGATATTAATGTATATCGGCGTACCGTAGCCTTGCGTCTGCCAGTTGCCCGGCACGGCAATCTCGCCCCAACCGCTGACGTCGTAGTCCTCCTTATAAAAGTTCGCAAGCCTCTCCTCTGGATTCCTACTCCAATGGAACAGCCATTGTCCGTCGAGACTCACAATCTCCTTACACTCCTTCCATTTCGACGGCAGCTGTAGCGTCGCATGGTAGGGCAGTTTGTTGATGCCCAGTACTGCGGGGTTCTCCCAATCTCTCGTCTGTGCCGAAGCACCAAGAGTAAAGAGCCAAAGGCCAAAAGCTAAAAGCCAGTTTCTTTTCATATTTTACTTGATTTCTATATCTCCAAAGGCCATGCGCTCACCTTCTGCCAGACAATCGGCATCCAGACGTAAGATCTTTGCTTTTGTTGGAGCAAACTTGATGGTTTGCCAGATGGGGTTGTTCACAATGTTCGAGAACTCTCCAGAGGCCAGCTTTGTCCAGTTAGCCCAATCGGTCGATCCCCACAGCGTATAGTGGGTTACCAATCCTTCGCGAGTGTTTTGTGGCGGCAGATAGCGGAAAGCAGTAATGGTCTGCTCTGTATCCCAGTCTATCATCATTTGTTTGGGACTACTGAAGAAATAATGAAGTCTCGAAGATTTCTTCTCGCCACTATTAGGGATATCGGCTGTAAGTTCAGGAGCGAAGTACACGCCGAGCCTCTTGATCATCGGTGCGCACTTACTGTCAGTAATGGTAAAGCGGAGCTTTGTGGCCTTAATGGTAGGGAAGCAAATAATGCGTCGGTGGCCGATAGTGGTCAGCCCGTCGCCATTCATTCCCGCTGACGCGCCTACCCGTGGCCTTTCCACTAATTCATCTTTTAGTGATTGCCATTTGCCATCAACCATAGCCTCGAGCGAGAACTTGCGCACACGCTGTCCTTTGGCGATATCTTCCTCAGCAAGAAAGCGATTGAAGGCTGTAGGATGTTTGAAGTCGATAGTAAAGACATCACCTTTGTGGGCGGTTTTAGCCTTGTCGACGAGGTTATCCTTAAACACCTCGTCTATCATCTTTTTAAAAGCGATACCGCGCAGGCTGTCCGTAGGATGAATGCGTCCGTTAGGTGCGATAGGGAAGTTGAGCAGCAACGTCGAGTTGCGACCTACTGATTTATAATAGGTGTCCATCAGCCTCGACAGACTCTTTACGTGCTCATTTTCGGCATCATGATAGAACCATCCTGGACGGATACTGGTATTGGTTTCGCCAGGCACCCATGAGTCGCCGTCCTCCAGTCCGTAGTGCAACATGGGCCACGTCACCTCGCCGTCGTGGTTCAGCAGACTCCAGTTCGTCTCTCCTACATTGCCAGCCTCGGTACCCACCCAGCGCAGGTCGCCACGGTCGCTACCATCATTCCAGATCAGGCATTTGGGTTGCAACTGGCGAATCATTCTGTACGTCTCAGGCCACTCATAATAGGTAGTACGGTCTATCTTGCGCGTCTCGTTGGCACCACCATACCAGCCGTCACCACCATTCGCCCCGTCGAACCACACCTCGAAAATGTCGCCATAGTTCGTCAGCAATTCACGCAGTTGGTTGCGGAAATACTCCACATAAGCAGGACGTCCGTACTCAGGATGATTACGATCCCACGGTGACAGATACACAGCAAACTCAAGTCCTTCCTCGTGGCAGGCATCTGCCAACTCGCGCACTACATCGCCCTTACCATTCTTCCATGGCGAGTTCTTTACGCTATACTCCGTATAAGCCGATGGCCACATACAGAAACCACAGTGGTGCTTGGCGGTAAAGATAATCCCTCGCATCCCCGCCTGCTTACACACCCTCGCCCACTGCCGGCAGTCGAGATCCGAGGGATTAAACAACTTCGGGTCCTCGTTGCCGAAGCCCCATTCCTGGTCCGTATAGGTGTTCAGCGAGTAATGTATAAAAGCATACATCTCCATGTCCTGCCACCGCAGTTGATTCTCCGTTGGCACAGGTCCGCAAGGATTCTCTTGCGCCCACGCCGTCATTATCAGCAACGACGCTAACAATGATGCAACTATATTTCTCATATGGTTCATTATTTCTTATGATTTGGCTACAAATATAGTAATTCTCTTTCAAATTAGTAACAAAGGGAGCCAATAAACATCAAAAAAAAGATGATAACACAAAAAATAATTGCATAATTGACGGAAAAAAAGTAATTTTGTGGCACAATAGTAACAATAACGAGATATGAAGAAATTATTATCATTAGGTCTGATGCTGTTCGCCTTTGTGATGGGTACAATGGCACAAGACAGGTTTTGTATTGCTTCGAAAGGTAGAGCAGCAACCATTGTTGTAGACGAGAACGACTGGAAGGGCGTGATCCGTGCGGCAAACGACCTGAGCGATGATGTTCGCAAAGTGACGGGTACAAGCGCCAAGGTAATTGTTCAAGGAGGCATCATTAGTTTTTCGTCAGCAACACCGAATATCTATGTGGGCACTATCGGCAAGAGTCGGGCCATCGACCGTCTCATCAAACAGAAGAAGATAGACGTGAAGAAAGTACGCGGCCAGTGGGAATCGTATCTGATTGACGTGGTAGATGGCAATCTGGTTATCGCAGGCAGCGACAAGCGCGGCACCATCTACGGCATCTACGAAATAAGTCAGCGCATTGGTGTATCGCCTTGGTACTATATGGCCGATGCCCCTGTGAAGCATCATGATGAGGTGTGGTATGATGGCGGCAGAATAGTGCAGCCCTCGCCTAAGGTGAAATATCGTGGAATTTTTATCAACGACGAGTGGCCATCGTTCGGAGGATGGTGTACCAACAAGTTTGGCGGCATCAACTCGAAAGCCTACGCACACATATTCGAACTGCTGCTGCGACTGAAGGCCAACTACTTCTGGCCAGCAATGTGGGCCACGAATTTCAATGAAGACGATCCTGAAAGTCCGCGACTGGCCGACGAAATGGGCATAGTGATGGGCACATCGCACCACGAGCCGATGATGCGCAGCCATCGTGAATATCTACAGCGCAAGGAGCAAGTAGGGCCGTGGGACTATGCTTCGAACAAGGATCGCGTGGACCAGTTCTTCCGTGAGGGTATGGAGCGCAACAAGGCTTACGACAATCTGGTGACCATAGGCATGCGTGGCGATGGCGACGTAGCGATGGGCAAAGGCGATGATCAGGAGAACATAAAAACACTGGGAAAGGTAATCGAGGGTCAGCGTAAGATTATCAAGGACATCTACGGACGACCTGATGCTGTGCCGCAGCTGTGGGCTATCTTTACAGAGGTACAGCGCTACTACGACGCAGGTTTTACTGTGCCTGATGACGTGACGCTGCTGTTCTGCGACAACAACTGGGGCTACATACGTCGCAAAGGAACTGCCGCTGAGCGCAAGCGCAAAGGCGGACTGGGCCTGTACTATCACATCGACATGAACGGTGGTCCTTGGAACGACCGTTGGGTTAACACTACCACAGTACCCAAGCTACGTGAACAACTGAACCTGGCCTATCAATCAGGTATCGACCGCATTTGGATTATTAATGTGGGCGACCTGAAGCCCAAGGAGATGCCCATCGACTTCATCATGCACTACGCTTGGAATCCTGACGCCATACAGCCAGGCGACGAACAGGCTTGGCTAGAAAACTTTACCGGCAGCATCTTCGGCGAGGAATACGCTAAGGAGACGGCCGACATCATAGCCAAATACTCTAAGTACAACCTGTGGCGCAAGCCTGAGGTACAGGTGCCAGGACTGTTTAACTACGAAGAGATGCTCCACCTAAACAATCTGTGGCAATCACTGGTATTACGTTGCGAGGTGCTGAAGGAGCAGATACCAGCCGAGGCTCAGGACGCCTTCTATCAGTTGGTGTACTATCCTGCTGTGGCCAGCGCTGGTGTGGCTATGATGTACAACGCTGCCACTATGGGCGACAGCATCACCATCGACCATCTGATGGCGAAGGACGCAAGACTGACGGAGTATTATAATAAGGTGATGGCAGGCGGCAAATGGGATGGTATGATGCGCGACAACCACATCGGCTATACCAAGTGGTCAATTCCCGATAAGAACACGAACCCGATGGATCTCGGCTACACGGTAAACCATAACCTTAGCGCTTCGAAAGCCACAAGTGAATATTCCATCCCCGCCAACGACTTTGTCTGCGACGGCGATGGATGGATGTTGTTACCTGGTCTCGGTCGCGGCAACGGTTGTATGGGTGCCAAGGACGTGATGAAGGAATATCCCAATGGTGACGGGCCGACCCTGGAACACGAAATAGACCTGATAGAAGAGGGAAAGATTGCCATCGGCATACTGCCCACACAGGATGTGATGCCCGCCCGCGGCTTGCGCCTCGGTGTACAGATAGACGACCAACCGATGCTAGTGATCGATGCCCGTCAGGGCCTGCACGACGAGTTCAAGGAATACACACCTCAGAACCTTGCCGCCTCGAAAGTTCATAAAGCCCTGCCGCCGCATAACAATCTGCTACTGAGCGGGTGGAAGGACAACCGTAAAATGCTCCGTCGCGATGAAGTCTTCGATAATATCCGCTGGTTAGAAGTGACCTTCTTTGCAGAGACCTCCGCGAAGCGCCTGAGCACCTATGGAGCGCAAGAAAGCGGCAAAGCCGAGCGCGACAACACCAAAGCCGGCAAGCATACATTGAAGCTTATCATGATTGATCCTGAAATAGTGATAGAGCAGATTGTAGTCAACCCCGACAATACCCACTACAGCTATTTCGGCGCACCAAAAAGAAAGGAAATAAGACCATAGATATGAAAAGGATCCTTTTAGTTTCGATGATGCTGGCCGCAGTAGCCAGTTCCAATGGTATTTGCGCACAGACGATCAAAGGTGGATGGACGGAATTCGGAATTCAGGATCCTGATACCATCATCAGTATGGATCAAAAGGAACTGGTGACGAGCAATCGTTCCAAGCTGTTCTATGCCGACTTCCGCGAACGACTGGACATCATGCTGTCGATGCGGTTCAATACGATGCTCACGGAGCAGGCCTTCCTGTGCAAGGACGGCAAGAGCGGAGAGATATTCGCCGACCTCACTATTGGCTATGATCCTTGCACGGAGCAGGTGTTTGCCGAGGTGAAGGATGAAGTGGGCAAGTTGCATCGCGTCTTGGCTGGTAAGGTGAGGAAAGGTGAATGGAACGATGTGAGGGTGAACGCGGTACACGACAAGCAACGTCATGAGTCTACGCTGACTCTGACGGTGAAGAACGAGCCGACGGGCAAGACGGAATCGACCTCAGCTACCTATCCCGGCTATGCCCTGCGCTACGATGTCACACGCTGGGTGGTGGGTCACGGTTTCCCCGGCAATTCCCCCAATTCGCTGCAGGTGCGTCGTGGTGACATCAAGGGCCTGGCCATCAGCGGCGAGGCAAAAGCCCGTGTGCCAGGACAGAACCCCATTTTTACTGACCAGTTTACCGCCGACCCTGCCTGTACGGTCATCGGCAACCGCATCTATGCCTACGTCGGCGTGGATAAGGCTGGTGTGGGCGGTTGGTTTAACATGCCATACTGGGTGGCTTACTCGTCAGACGATATGATTCACTGGACGAATCACGGCATCGTGTTGCGTGCAGCCGATTTCCCCAACGCCCGCAGCAGCAGTGCGTGGGCAGCGCAGGTGGTGGAACACGGCGGCAAGTACTATTACTACGTGACGCTCGACAACGCCGATGATGGCAAACACAAGATCGACGTGGCCGTCAGCGACTCGCCCACAGGACCGTTCTTCCCCGTTCACAAGGCTGGTGAAAAGCCCATCGTCACTGATGACATGACCGACTCACATCGTCCCAATGCCGATATCGACCCCACAGTGCTCATCGACGACGATGGTCAGGCCTACATCGCCTGGGGCAATGGCGACTGCTATATGGCGAAGCTGAAGGAGAACATGACAGAGATTGACGGCGAGGTATGGCATGTGGGACTGCGCAACTATTCCGAAGGTCCGTGGCTCTTCAAGCGTCAGGGCATCTATTATCTTGTCTATGCTGCTGATGCACCCGGCGTTCAGCCTGAGCAGATGGCTTACGCAATGGCCACCGACATCCGCGGCCCGTGGAAGTATGGCGGATTGCTGACCAGTTGCGCCAAATATGGCTTCACCATTCACCCCTCAGTCAACGAGTTCAAGGGCCGCTGGTATTTATTCTATCACGATGGCTCGTATATGCTCAACGGCGAGCCTGGTGGCGACTGTCGCCGTCAAGTATGCGTCGAGGAGATGCACTTCAATGCCGACGGCACTATTCAGCCCATTACACTGACCGAGGAAGGTGTGAGTGGAAATAGTTGACAGTTAAAGCTTCATCACCTTGCCGTTCACAAACAGGCGGTGTCCATTGGGCTTGATGTGCGAGACATCGCCTGTGAACGAGGTGATGTAGGTATCGGCGGTAAGGTTCCAGGAGCAGCCGTCGCCAAGCGTAACATCCACCTTGCCCGTCTCACTCGATACGGTGTCGCCTTCTGCATTGGTGATGTTGCCACCGATGCAGCCAGTGAAGGAGGAACCGTCGGTGAGTGTCATCGTCAACTCAGAGTCGCTGCCCACGAGGATGTTACCCTCCAACTGCTGGCTAACGGCATTTAGCGTAGCCTTGTTGCCAGCTCCCTGCCACCCATCGGCACATACAGAGAGAAGTACCTTAGCAGGGTCGTTGTTCACGAGCTTAACGCCGTTGAGGGTGATGATGGCGTTGGTATTGGTGACATGAAAGAGATGGCCCTGACGGCTGGTGAGCGAACCGCCGTTCATGGTGAAATGCGAGTTGCCAGTAGCAGCATCGCCCGAGAACGACTGGAACAGCATGATGCCGTCGAGGAACTGGGCATGACTGTTACGTCGCGTGTTGCTGACGGTCATCTGGCAGTTGTTCAGCGTAATACTGTTCTTGCCTTCGATGACTGCACCTTCCGACATCGTCGATGTAAGCACGGCATTGCTCACAGTAATATCAGCCGTAGAATAGATGACGGGTGACCCCTGGCCACTGCTGGTATAGCTGCCGCCCTCGACGGTCACGATGCCACCACCGCGATCACTACGTATCGGAGCTGACGAGCGACCACTGGTGTTCACCGTCAGGTTCTTGGCTTTCATCACACCACCGCCAGTGGTCATGATGCCGCCAGAGCCGTTGCCAGTAGTGGTGATTTTAGTATCCTCGATGATGACCGTTGTTCCGTCACCTTCAGCACCGTTTCTGCCACCATTTCCACCGTATGAGAAGACACCGTTGGCACCCGTTGCACTACTGGAAATAGTGCCGCCCTTGATAGTTGTGGTGCTGCCGCCTTTCACTAGTAGTGCAGCATTCACGCCGTAGAAGCTGCAGTTCTCGCCTTGCGAGCGTCCTTCGGCCGAGCGGTCGCCGCCATCTGAGTCGCCGGTCTTACTGATGGTGGGTTGTGAAACGGTCACAGCCCCCTTTGTCGAAATCATCAATGCACTTTCGTCGGTCTTAGTGCTCTCGTAGGCTTTACCTGTTTCAGTCGCCGCCGTCGTCAGACTCGTCGCCCCTGAGTACTTGATATCCTTTTGCCGAGAGCCGTGACCGCAGAAGCCACCAGGAGGCATCCCCATCTCACTGTTCATGCCATTGCCACCCATCAGGAACTCACGAACCCTGCGCTGGGAGTAGAACTGAGGCCTCAATTTCAGATAGCCCTCATACTGTTCGTCAGAGAGCAATTTACGCATCTGGTTATCGTATTTCGTTTGCTGTTTGTCGTAGTCATAGCTGGCCTGCTGCTGACCACCCTCACCAGGAGGCATTCCGCCACGAGGGCCGCCTTGCACGCCGCCACCACCGCGACCGCCCATGCCGCCGCCGAAACCACCAGCACCACCAGGTCCTCCCATACCACCTGGCATACCACCTCCGAAGCCGCCGCCAGATCTGCCACCTCCACGGTTTCCGTCAGGTCTGCCTTGCCCCATAGGAGGACGTTGGCCTTTCATATTTTCCTGTTGTTCTCCTTCAATCAACGTCTTGAACTTCTTGTTCAACTTCGTCACCTTCTTGGTCTGTTTCTCGTCGAGTTTCAGCTCACTGATCATTTTCTCTGTCATCTGCTCCTGCGTCAGCCGCTTCATCCGCTGTGGTCTCATTGCCTTTTTCGATGCTCCGTCAGCGCGCTGCGTCTCGTCTGTACTCTGTGCCATTGCCCCAGCAGTCAGCATCAGGGCGAAGGCCATCATCATCAGTTTCTTTTTTCTCATAACTGTTTCCTATTTGATTTTCGTGCTGCAAAATTACCGATTTCCCGTGGCTTATAGAAATATATTCAATCAAATGGCCGATTCCTTCAGCAAACGCAATAAAGGATATTAGCAGGATGCTCACTATTTCGTTGAAGGAATCGGGCGGTTTGCTGAAAAGATTTGGCGGATATACCTCTTTTGTATTAACTTTGCAGCAAATAAAAACTACTAAGTGTATGAAGAAGATAGCACTATCATTACTGATTCTGGTGGGAACGCTGACAGCGCAGGCTGACGGCTACACCTACCTGACCTTTGAGACAGCGGATGGGGCAAAGACCTCTGTGGATGTATCGTCGCTGCCAGTGACGATTAAGATCGACAACTCGACGCTCACCATCGGCAACCAGACATTCGCGCTGGCCGACCTGAGCAAGATGTACTTCTCGACGCAAAGCGAGACGACAGGCATTGAGGAAATCAGCAGTGCCACTATTGACGATGATGCCGTGATATACGACCTGCACGGCCGCAGGGTGACGAAGGAGCAGATGCGACGCGGCATCTATGTGGTAAATACGAAACAAGGAACCCGTAAAGTGAGCGTAAGATGAAAGATTCGAGTAAGAGAGAGCAGAGCAAACTCGTTTGTTCTGCCGAGCGTGAGAATTTTCGCCTGAAAGGCAAAAAGATATTTGCACTACTGACCGCCCTCGTGCTGACGATAGCAACCGCAGGACAAAGGCTACGGGTAGGCGAGCAAGGCTCGGGAATGACACTGAAAATCACCACCAGCAGTGGCACCAAAGAGTATCAGGCATCGCAGGTGACAGCAAGTCAGCCTGCTACATTCACTGGCGGCAGCGTGCTGACTGTGGGCAATGATGTGTTCACCATCAGCGATATTACGAGTATGCTGGTAGTAAGCAGCAGCTCGTCGGATGTTGAAGCCAACACAGTAAACATCGTATATAACGGTTCGACGGCAACGGTGACAAAGGCCGATAATGTTGCCGCCTACGTCACAGCAGAGGTGAGTGGCGCACACGTCAGCATCTCGCAGACAAACACCGACGCCATCGACGACAATGAGATCACCTACGTGCTCAGCGGCTCGACCACCGACGGCTCGCTGACCCTAGACGGTTCGTACAAGTGTACTGTATCGCTAGCTGGCCTCACATTGACCAATCCCAGCGGTGCGGCTATCAACATCACCAACAAGAAACGCATACAACTCAGCGTGAAGAGTGGTACAGAAAACACGTTGACCGACGGCAGCGACGGCAGTCAGAAGGCCTGCATCTACAGCAAGGGACAGTTGCAACTGCAAGGCAAGGGCACGCTGAACGTGGCTGGCAACACCAAGCACGCCATCAAGAGTGGTGACTACGTTACGGTGAAGAACCTGACGCTGAACATCACCAAGGCCGTAGGCGACGGCATCTCGTGCGAGGAGTACTTCCAGATGAAGAGTGGTACGGTGACCATCAACGGTGTGGGCGACGACGGTATCCAGTGCGACCTAGGTGGCGACACTTCGACAGGCGAAACAGCCGATCATGATGACGAGGATAGTGGCAACGCCTATCTGGAGGGTGGCACGCTGAACATCACTGTGACAGCTGCTGCTGCCAAGGGCATCAAGGCCGATGGCGACATGAAGATCAGCGATGGAACCATCACCGTGAAGACCACTGGTGGCGGCGCGTGGGACAGCGACGACAAAAAGACCAAGGCATCGAGTTGCCTCAGTGCCGACGGCAATATGACCATCAGCGGTGGTACGCTGAACCTGACCAGCACAGGCGCTGGCGGCAAGGGAATCAACGTCGACGGAGCATTCACGGCTACTGGCGGCACAATGACCATCAAGACCAGCGGCAATGCCGTTGTGGCATCATCGAGCGGCACAATATCAACTGTTAGCAATTCGTCACAACTTGATCGCTACGACAGCGACTACAAGTCATCGCCCAAGGGCATCAAGGTGGATGGTGCCATCACCATCAGCGACAATGCAATGATCAGCGTCACCACCACGGGTGCTGGCGGCGAGGGTATCGAGAGCAAGACCAGCATCAACATCACAGGCGGACAGGTAACCGTGAATGCCTCGGACGATGCCATCAACGCGTCGTACAACGATGACACAAAGGGAACCAGCGGTGCCGGTGACCTGACTATCAGCGGCGGCTACGTCTATGCCCGCTCTACCGGCAACGACGGTATCGACGCCAATGGTAACTGCTACATCAAGGGCGGACTGGTATATGCCATCGGAACGACAAGCCCAGAGGTTGCCATCGATGCCAACAGCGAGGAACAGAAAAAACTCTACGTCACTGGCGGTACCATCGTAGCCATTGGTGGACTGGAGAGCGGAGCCAGCCTCACGCAGTCGTGCTACTCCACCAACTCATGGAGCAAGAACACGTGGTATGCTATGACTGTCGGCAGTGAGACCTTTGCTTTCCAGACACCATCAAGCGGCGGCAGCACGCTCGTCGTCAGCGGTGCCTCACAGCCCACACTGAAGAGCGGAGTAACCGTCAGCAGTGGCACAAAGATCTTCGACGGCGCAGGCTATACCGATGCCACAGTCACTGGCGGATCCAACGTTAACCTCTCGTCATACACTGGTGGCAACCAAGGTGGCGGCGGAGGCGGTCCCGGCGGTGGTGGCGGCCCAGGCGGTGGCGGTTGGCACTGATTGTCACTTGATGTAATGAAAGATTACAAGATTCAAGTTTCGCATTCGCTCCGCTCGGCTTTGCCGCTTCGCTCTGCGAAGAACTTCAGGAGTTAAAAGGAGTCAGAAGGAGTTCTTGCCTTGCAAGCGACCAGAGGTCGAGCGATCGGCCTTCGGCCTTAGGATGCAGCTTCTGCCAAGTGCCATACAACTTCGAAACCGTCAGGTCGCGCCCATGCCCGAACCCTTTAGCCGAAGCCTTGTACATCACGGTACTGGAGTAGTTCTTTGCAAGCAAAGCGAACAAGTTCGAGCGGCCGTCGAGGTCATACAACTTCTCGCCAACGGAGTAGCCCCGGCAAATGCCCTTCGAGTCGTACGTCGGCTCCACTTCGAACCCGTTCCTGCGCATCCCGGCAAAGTACGTCTCGTCAGGCGGTTGCTATAACTTTTCATAAATATTTGAGCAGAAAGCACGCCATATCGAAAACTTTTCGTAACTTTGTCGTCGTAAACAAGCAAAACTGGAAAGTATATGATTACGACTGCAACAAGAAAGACTATGCCTGACACGTTTACGCTGACCGTTCCGAAGGCCGACGTAAGTTTCTTCAAGACGATGGCCAAGAAGATGGGATGGACGGTTGAACGCAAGAAAGCTGCCAAGCCCCGCCTCTACGACCCTGAGACGGGCGACTACCTGAACGAAGCGACCATGAAGGTCATAGAGAACGCCCGCAAGGGAAAGGATGTCATAGAAGTAGGTTCGATGGACGATTACCTGAAGTTGGTCAACAATCTCTAACGGGCGATGGCAAAGTTCTCACTCAAACTTACCAAGCGCTAGCTGCGCGACCTGAAGTTGGCCCGTAAGCGTGGCATGGACGAAAGCCCGCTCAACGAGATTATCGGCAAGCTGCTCAACGACGAGCCGCTGCCCGCCAAGAACCATGACCACCAGCTGCACGGCGACTATGAAGGCTACCGCGAGTGTCACATTTCGCCCGACTGGCTGCTCATCTACATCAAGGACACCGACATCAAGATTATCTCACTATCGCGGACAGGCACGCACTCCGACCTGTTCAGCAAGAAGAACAAACAGAAAGCTAAATGAGCGGATAGACCGACAGACATAGAACGACATAAGGAAGCGTTGACTGCCGTTCAGGCGAATTTGCAATTCGTCTGCCGTGAGTATAAGAATTTGTAATTCGATTAGATATGACAACAAACAATACAGCCAAAGGGGATTGCAAATCCCAAACTCACAGCAGCCGAATTGCAAATTCGGCTGAACGGGGATTACTACAGCTAACATTATTTCTACTCATTGCCAGCACAGGATGGGCACAGGATTCTCAAACTGTGGAGCATTTGTTCAAAGCATTTTATTATGACAAGGACAGCATCCGGATAGTTATTCCAGAGAATGAGCATGCTTCCACAAAACTTACCGGTTTCATGGTACACAAGGCCAAGATAGTTTTACTCGGTGATAAAGCCAAAACGGAATTGACCAATACAGACGACATCTTCATAGAAGTCATGGACACTTTACAATTGAAGCCACAGTTTTTTAGAGTGATGAAACTGAAAGTTAAAAAAGGCAACCGAGAGGCGACATGCTGGTCAAACTCTCCGTTAGGTGTCAAGGACAGCTCAAGCGATTTCATACCTACGACGCTTTATCCTATCAGGGATAATATTTATCGCATTAACATCAAGGACTTGCCGAAAGGTCACTATTTAATCATTTACCAAGAAGGCTTGAGCGCGTTGATGGAGCCATATGATTTTGATAAGTAGGCCCATGACTCCCCTCACCACAACGCTCTACTTCACTACCTCAACGGTCATCGACTGGGTGGACATCTTCTCTCGCCCGGCTTACCGCCACGTCGTCGTTGAGTCGCTCGACTACTGCCAGCGGCAAAAGGGGCTGAGGATTTATGCCTGGGTGCTGATGACGAACCACCTGCACATGGTGGTCTCAGCAGAGGGCAGTCAGACGGTGGGCGACATCCTGCGCGACTTCAAGAAGTTTACGAACAAGAAGATACTCAAGGCACTGGAGGAGGACGAGCACGAGAGCCGCCGCGTGTGGATGCTCGACCGGTTCCGATTCGCTGGAGCCAACGACCGCCGCATCACGAACTACCGCTTCTGGCAGGAGGGCAACCACGTTGAGGAGATATACACGGCGGAGTTCCTGTGGCAGAAGGTGAACTACATCCATCAGAATCCCGTCCGGGCAGAGATTGTGACGCGGGCAGAGGACTATCTGTACAGCTCGGCACGTGACTATGCGGGCGAGCGGGGGCTGTTGGACGTGGAGATCCTGCGCTTCTAAAGCGGTTTTTTCATAGGCGCATTAAAAATGCTTATACTCCATGCAGCCGAATTGCAAATTCGGCTGAACGGAGATGAGGAAGATGTCGAAGCGGGAAAAATCGGGGGTGAAACGGCGGCGTTTTGTTAGTTTAACGGGAAAAACGGACGATAATTGAAAATAAATGCTTACCTTTGCTCCCGTAAACAACAAAACAAGAAAGATTATGCCAGAGATTTGCCACTTCTACGGAATCGTCATCACGATGTATCTGCCCGACCATAATCCACCGCACTTCCACGTGCGCTACAACGAGTACCGCGCCACCATCGACATACAGACGGGCGAGGTGACGGGGCAGATGCCGCGCCGCGCCCTGCACCTCGTCTTCGACTGGCTCGACCAGCACAAGGACGAACTGATGGAAAACTGGAAGCGCATGGAGAACGGTGAGACGCTGGCTAAGATTAACCCCCTTGATTGAGACGATATGGAACAGACAAACACTTTGAAATGGGTCACTGCCGCCCGCGTCGTGGGCGACTACCTGCTGGAGCTGGACTTCAACGACGGCCGCCGCGTCGTCTTCGACTGCCAGCCGCTCATCTCGCAGTACAAGCTTTTCGCCCCGTTGCGCGACAAGGATGTGTTCGCCCGCTTCGCCCTCGACGGCTGGACGGTCACATGGCTCGACGGCACCATTGACATAGCTCCCGAGCATCTTTACGAGCTGGGCAAGGCTGCTTAATGACTAACGACAACGAACAACGACATGAAAGGCTACGGGTAGGCGCGGGAACCGCGGGAATGCGGATAGACCGACATACATAGAATGACATAAGGAAGCGTTGACTTTTTGATTCTTATTCCAGAAATTTCGCCAAAATATCTACCGAGAAGAGAAGAGTTGATGCTCGCGTTTAGACGCGGGCTGAGACTTTATCTGGTAGAACGGCGTTTGGCGATGCCTCTGAATCGGATGCGGAATCAGACTCGTGCCATTTTGTAATTAAATCAAACAGAATAATGAACAAAATCATTCTATCATTTATCCTTGCCCTCGCTGCCATCACCGCCGACGCGCAGTTTCTCTTCCGTATCAGTGGCAACGGGATGAAAGAACCATCGTATATACTTGGGACAATTCACTATCTTCCAGGTTCGCTGCTTGATAATAGCGCGGAATATCAGGAAGCTATGGCGCAATGTAGGCAAATGTATGTGGAGCACATACCCGCCGTTGGCAAAACATTCAACCAGCAGCAGAGCCAGGCGCGGCCAACGGTGACATACCAAGACGGCAAAAACATCTTCGACGTTATCGATGCTGAAAGTGCCGCCATACTGAAAGAGAAATTCAAGGAGGCAACGAACATCGACCTGGGCGACCCTACTTGGAAGGAGTGTTGGAACTGGACACCTGCTGTATACTATAACCTTCTTGTCTCACGGCTGAGAAGCCAGACCAGACCGCACGGGCCAATGATGGACGGCGTTCTAATAATGATGGCTAAGGAACGTGGTTGGGAAGTGGGGGAGCTTGATGACGAAACGTTAAAGCTAGAAGACCTCAATGAGCATCAAGATGAACAGCAACCTACTATAGATGTGCAGACGGATTCGCTCATGGCCTTTCTGAAAGGCTATGAGCAGAAGAGGCAGATACTGACCGAAGGATACGAGACGCTGACGAAATACTGGATACTGGGCGACTTTGAGAGATTCTCCAATACTCAGTTGGCTTCGGTTCATCAGCATACGGCGATATTTGAGAAACGTAATGCAAAGTGGCTCCCACGGATGCAGTCGGCCATGCGCGAACAGCCGACGATGTTTGTCTTCGGCGCAGGTCACCTGATAGGAGAGCACGGTATAATTCAGTTGCTCCGCACTGCCGGTTATGAGGTAGAACAAATTAAGATCAAGACATTATAACATCATGAACAGAACAATGAAACTACTGATGGCAGCAGCATTCCTTTTACTGCCAGTTATTTCGGATGCACAGACGGAAAATCCGCGTGGCATCTACAAGATGATAACGCTTACGGGCAAGCAAGGAGAAATCAAGGCTCCGTTCGACCAGTACAAGATCTGCACCGACAGCGTGACGCTCATGCTCAACGTACATGGCACAGCATTCCAGATCCAAGACACCGACCATAAGGTGTTTAGCTACACAGGCGAACTGCCCAAGGACGAGAACGACAAGAGCACCCTCATCTACGACAGCAACACCGAACACTTTACCATGAAATGGTGGAACGCGGGCAGAGGACACCTATATTTCCCCGACAACAACTGGTGCATAGAGAAGTATGAGGCCAACCAATACTCGGAGACGGGCCGCAAGGCTTTTGACGCACTGACAGCCACACCAGTAGCTGACAAAACAAACCCGCTACTTGGTACATGGCGCATACTCGGTGATGTGGACGAGCTGCGCGACATCAAGAAGGTTTTGCCGAAGATGCTTGAGAACTATGAGAGCAGTAAGTACTACAACACCTTCTACATTTTCAGTCCCGAAACATTTGCGTTGGTGGTTCGTCTTCAGGGAGGTGTGGTGAATCCTGTGGAGTATGAAAGCAAGAAATCCTTCAAGCTGAACAACCAGACAAAGCACGTGAAGTGGCTCGCAAAAGACCGCATCGCCGTCGAGGAGAAAATAGACTACCGCACCGACTGGAAAATATTGGAGCGTGTCACCGACGGCCAAACCATGCTGAGCCGCATCGCAGGCCAGGATGTATCAGGAAATCACAGATAGAAGGAGCCTTGGAAGAAATAGCAAGTCAGTTTCTATTATCATTCCGTCCCGCCGACCACGTTTCAGCCGTCGGCGGGGCGGGATTTTGTATGCAGAAATGTCACTCCACCCCTGAAACGGGCTTCTGTCATGTGACAGAAGCAACACTCTACCCTTGAAATGGACAAAAGCAGGTTGCAGAAGCGAAACTCTACCCTTGAAATGGACAAAAGCAAGTTGCAGAAGCTTCACTCTACCCCTGAAACGGACTTATGTTATATGACAGAAGCGAATTTCAACCCTTGAAACGACCTTCTGCAATTCACAGAAGCATCTTTCGACCATTGAACGTGACATCCGCATATTGAAAGTAGCGGCGCTCCGGGGTGGAGCGTCGCTACTTTCGCGTTGCATGGCGGTGTTTCAGCCGTCGGTTGTCGGTCATTCGGGCGTCACGGGTGTCACTTCACCGTCGCTGTCGCCGTCCTGCTGGTCATCGCCGCCGTCGGGCTCGGGCTGCGGCTCGGGCTTCGGGTCGGCGCCGGGCTTGCCACTGCTGATGTAGTACTGGCGGGCGCGGTCCTCGATGGCCTGAGCT
>Ga0247611_10004245_pt1 | contig 20103 bp, 21 predicted proteins | sample 177DNAGHGhighgp2_FD_192422 | JGI IMG/M metagenome (GOLD analysis project Ga0247611, IMG submission 192422) | Sheep rumen microbial communities from Palmerston North, Manawatu-Wanganui, New Zealand - 1770 DNA GHGhigh gp2 | ecosystem: Host-associated > Mammals > Digestive system > Stomach > Rumen...
CGCGTCGGGTATGCCGATGGTGCAGTTCTCGTTGCCCGCCATGCTCGGACTCGTCGAGGAAGGCGTACTTCCCATCACTCGTCTGGTGGAGCTTATGTGCCACAACCCCGCCCGCCTGTTCGACATCGAAGGCCGCGGCTTCATTCGCGAAGGCATGAAAGCCGACCTCACCCTCGTCCGCCGCCAGCCGTGGACGCTCACCGCCGACCGCATCGTCAGCCGCTGCGGTTGGAGTCCCCTCGAAGGGCGCACCTTCCCGTGGCAGGTGGAGCAGACCTACTGCAACGGACGCCTTATATATAATAAAGGTGTATTTGCCGAAGGGAACCAGCACGCACAGGCGCTGAGATTCAGAAGACCCACCCCAGCCCTCCCTTCTTGAAGTGTCAAGCGTCGCAGAGCGCCGAGCGGTAGGGAGGGAGCGGTTACCAATCCAGAACAGATTGTTTATTATAAAATGGAAGAGAAGCCCACAACTCAAATTCATTCTACTCCTTCCCTATCAGGGAGGGCAAGGGGTGGGGCCTCCACCATTCATTACACCCTCCCCGAAGTCGTGCCATACATCAACTGGCTCTACTTCTTCCACGCCTGGGGCTTTCCTGCACGCTTCGCCGCCATCGCCCAGATTCATGGCTGCGACAGCTGCCGCGCTTCGTGGCTCACCACCTTTCCTGTTGAAGAACGCGCGAAAGCCGCCGAAGCCATGCAGCTGCACAAAGAAGCCATGAGAATGCTCGGCGACTTGGATCGCCAGGGCTTCAAGACCCACGTCCGCTTCGGCCTGTTCCCCTGCAACAGCGACGGCGAAGACATCATTATTAATGAATATCCTCAATCATCAATCCTCAATCATCCGCTCGGCCCCGCTCGAACTTGTTCGCTTGACACTTCAAGAAAGGGACGCTTCACACTTGAAGAATCATCAATCACCTTTCCTCCTCTCCCTCTAGGAGAGGCCGGGAGTGGGCCCATCATCTCCTTCCTCCGCCAGCAGTCAGAGCCGTTTCTCTGCCTGTCCGACTTCATCCGTCCCATCAACGCCGAAGGCCTCAGCGACCGCATCGGCATCTTTGCCGCCTGCGCCGATGAGGACATAGAGCACCTCTATGCAGAATGGACTCCCGAAGCCGATGCCTACCGCCACCTGCTCTGCCAGACCCTCGCCGACCGCTTGGCCGAGGCAGCCATCGAACGCGCCCATCAGACCATCCGCAAGTACTATTGGGGTTATGCCCCTGACGAAGATCTCACCATTGCCGACCTCCATGCCGAGCGATTCCAAGGCATCCGTCCTGCCGTGGGCTACCCCAGCCTTCCCGACCAGAGCCTCAACTTCGACCTCGACCGCCTCATCGATTTCTCCGCCATCGGCATACGCCTCACCGAGCATGGTGCCATGCTCCCCCATGCCAGCGTCAGCGGCCTCATGATTGCCCATCCCCAATCCCGTTACTTCGCCATCGGCCCTATCGGCGAAGACCAGCTCCTCGACTATGCCCGACGCAAGCATCGCACCCCCGACGACCTCCGTCCCTACCTCGCCGCCAACCTCTGACAAAGCCAATAGGAGCCCCTTTTTCTGCACTTCCCTCCCCGTTTATTTGTTTGATTTGAATTAATTTGTATGATGAGAGAACCATAAAAATAAGAACGTTTTAAAGAAAAAAGGCACGAAACTTCTACTTTTTTGCAAATAATCGTTGAATCGTTTGGTTATATCAGAGATTAACTATAATTTTGCCATCAAAATGGTGGCAAAACGCCATCGCAAAATCAAATAAGATTATGGCACAGTCGGCAGTAACAGTAAGGATAGATTCGGAGATGAAGGCGCAGTTTGATGAACTCTGCAATCAGTTCGGAATGAGTGTAAACACAGCTTTCAACATCTTCGTCAATGCGGTGGTGAGAAGTCGAAGAATACCGTTTACCATTAAGGGCGACAGCGTTGAACAGTCCAGTGCGCTTGACCTTTTTATGAAGCAGCGCAAGGCAGCAGAGTCCAGCCATGAACCGGAGATGACGCTGGAAGAAATCAATGCGGAGATTCGTGAGGCAAGGGAAGAGAGACGTAAGAAGCAACAGGTTGCCGTATGATTTACGCTGTGATAGATACCAATGTGTTGGTATCAGCCTTGATAACGCACAACCCAGAGGCTGCGACAGCAAAAGTTGTAAGGCTTCTGTTAGAAGGGGACTTTATATCAATGTACGATGAAGACATCATCGCTGAATATAAAGATGTGCTGCATCGTGTGAAGTTCCCAATTTTACCCAAACGGCCGATGCACTCATATCGCATATTATAGAAAATGGTATAGAGGCGTCAAGGATCGTCTTTGAAGAGCCAATGCCTGACGAAGATGACAGAGTGTTCCTGGAGGTGGCATTGAGCAAGGAGGACTCGTTTCTGGTGACAGGCAATTAGAAACATTATCCCACATCAGCGCGTGTAGTAACTCCGGCACAATTTCTTGAGGTTGTTAAGCAAAAGGATAATTGAAGTGGATGCAAATTCCAAAATAAAGCGAAGAAGCCTCCTATATGCTTGCAAGCGGCGATAATTGGTTGCCTTTTTGCCGCTGTGTCGGTAACTTCAACGGCTATTCATCTATCCCTGCCGCCTCGTCGGCAAGCCAAAATCTCTTTTAAAGTTAGCTTATCAACCCGTCGACAACCTTGTTGAAGCATCCATTTTCCCTTGCCGACACATCGGCATGTTCTTTTGGCCTGAGTGAAGCGATGAAGCAGCGAGCGCAGAGCCAAGCTCGCTTGAGCTATGCCAAGTCGTGACAGAGCTAGAGGTACTCTAATCTTGCTTTCAGGCGCAAGGCCGGAAGGACAGCTTGAAAGCTCGTAGAGCTCAGTCATCACAAGCGGTGTCATTTTTTTTGACATACAACCGAAACTTGAAGTACTATGAACATGTATAGTAAGACTGACATCGGAAGGTATTGTCACTAGTGCTATGCCCGTCATACGTTTGTTTACCATTCAGAGGGTTGGGAAGCCGAGGTCTGCATTGGAACGAGGGGATTCCCACTTTTTTTCACCGTTTTTATGGAATAAATGTTAAATTATAGGTGGAAACGAAAGAAAAAGGAGGAAGAAAGCATGATAAGCCAAAATAAAATGTTAATTTTGCGGTGCAGATGTGGCGTATTCCTACTTTGGATGAACGCCACGGAAGCCAAGAAGGCGTTATAATGCCTCTAATCCTTTATCGCGAAAGTCTGGAAAACTTTAACAAAAGGAGGATAGAAGCAGGACACGCCCATCTTGTGTACAACCGTACACTGGATGGTGCTGTAGTTACTGTTCCATTCCTTTAAAAGGTTTTTCCAGAGCCAAGCGATAAGATGGGGCAATAACGAGCTCCATCCTTTTTGTATGCACATATTAATAGCTGAGTCTGGGAGCTGTAGGCAATTTCTTTAGATAAGCTAATGGAAACTAAAAAATGCCCTTATTGCGGAGAAGAAATACTTGCCGTGGCAAAGAAATGCAAGCATTGTGGCGAATGGCAACCAGAGTCCCCCAAAATGGTTCCATGCCCGGTATGTGGAGAAGATGTAGAGGAGGGGACAGCAGAATGTCCTCATTGTGGGGAATTGATACTGCCCCCAGTAGAATCTAGCAGTCATTCCCCTGCCAAAACTGGAGTAACTACTCTGGCTACTATACCAGTAGAACAAGCACAAGAAAATGAGGTTCAAAATAGTATGCAGCCTCCACAAGTCAATGTTCAAGTAAATTCTTATGAGAGAGAAAAAGCTACAGACAATGAGTCTAGTTTCGATAAAGGTTTTGGAGGGGCATTTGGCGGATGTGCAGGTATAGTCGCTTTTATCATTGTTCTACTGACAATTATGGGTAAATGCTCTGATGATTCATCGTCAAGAAGTACATATCATAATGATGATACACCTTCATTTTATTCGTCAGAGAGTGAGTCAAATAAAGGGGACACTGAGAGCAACTTTTATGACTATTAACCTAAAATTTCATTGAAATGAGAAAGTCATTATTTTTTTTACTATTCATTGCATTAATACCCTTTACTGAGGTTTCGGCAAAGAAAATACGATATTCCTTTAATAACGTAGAAATATCTAGTACTCCAGATGATATAAGAAATGTTAGAGGGACTTATATCATAGAGCTGGATACAGATAACCAAACAGTATTTCTCAAATTCAAGTCCAATGGATCCAATAAATGGGATTCAATAAAAATGGACATAAAATACTCTGGTATATTTAGCGAGTCACCTGATTCAGAAACTAAATCGTATGAATCAACCGATGGCTCTGTTAATCTATACATATCATTTAATACTATACATAAATATACAGAAAACGTCTCGTTACACTATTACTATCCAAGTAAAGGTAGAATAGAATACATGTCATTTGGGAAGCCGACAAAAGTGGAGAGATTCTAACATGTTTTATAATAAGTTACGACTTAACAATATATCTTTAATGTTTTTTGAGATAAAGTGAAACCGCCCAGAGAGTTAATCCTCTGGGCGGTTATTTTTTACCATCCTTTCACGATCCCAATAAACCTCTCAACATCTGACTGCATCTCCTTGGGATAGATAAGTACCAGCACTTTGGCGTGTACAACTTCCCCTCCTTCCAAAAAACGCTTCTTCATATACCATACGCGCCCATCTGAAGTATAACCAGAAAATAGCGTACCGTCACCGCTGCTGTATGTGATACTATTCACCTTGACTTCCTCCGTGAGATATGAGTCAGTGGCAGGATAATCAGTAACAGCCCATGCTCCCAACATCGGCCAGCACGCCAAACATATATCTTCGTAAGTCCATCTATATACAGATCCAGGCACTTCCTCTACCCATATCTCAGTTGAAGGGGTCATTATGTTAGGTAGTGTGAAGCCATACTCAGAGTCATACCATGTGGCTTTCTCGAGGAGAGCAGAAAACGACTCACTCGAACTGTCATCCCACGTCACGTCCTCTATCTCAACAACCCCATCACGAGCGATATGAGCAGAAATTGTGCAGCAGTCAATGTAATGGTCGCCGTGGTCGGGACAGGTACACTCATACTTATACAGCCCTGCACCGACGCATTTTACAGTAAGGTCTTTGAAAGATGCTGGCGAATCCAAGACACCTTCCACACTGCATTGTACTTCTGGCCATGTCGATTCACTGAGGCTTTGTTTTGCTCTCTCTGTAAAACGGATGGCTTCCGTGTTGCCCAAGAGGAAATCACGGATAGCATTCAGAACAACCTCATCATCATCATCAAGGGTAGCTTCTGTTGGCCCTGTTGAGATCTCGCTGGTTATCATGGAATCCAAAATCTCTGGCTGATCAGGGGTGTACGTGTTGTTCGCGGGCTTTGAACCACATCCTACCAGGAGGATCAATACTGAAATAAGTAATATTTGCTGTTTCATGGCACAAAGATAGGGCGTTTTTTCGAAATATGTTCAGAAATGACTGACAAATGATGATGCATTTATTATCATTATCTCTTATTCTTTCCGAAAAGATCTGAATGTGTGCCTGTGTTGGTCATCAACAGCACCAGTTCGCGATCGTTTTGGTCCCATACGAGAAGCCAATCAGGAGTGATGTGGCACTCCCAATAGCCTTCGTACTGGCCGTGAAGTATGTGCGGATGGTATTTTTCAGGCAGACGACCTTCAGCCGCAAGGATATTGAGCACATCGGTTAGCAACTGCTCATCGTAGCCCCGCTTGAGGCAACGCTTGAGCGACCGTTTGAACTCGCCTGTGTAGCGAAGCGTGTACTTCATGCCTTGCACTGCTTGATGAGGTCTTCCACACTGCTGGCTTCATAGACACGCCCCTTCTTGATGTCTTCAATGGCGCGATCCATACCGGTTTTTGTCTGTCGCTTCAAAGTTACGGAGGTTACGCCTCGTAACAAACTAATGGCCTGACGAATTTGGTCAAGCATAGAAACATCTTGTATAGAAACTGTCAATTGGGTCATATTTTTCCTTATTGTTACATTTTTATATAATGCAGTGTGGTTACAATAGTGAACGCTTATTCATTGCCAACATGTCTTTGGAAACCGTATTTTAAGCGGAATCCGTTGCAAAAATACAAAAAAGGAGTCAATATGAAGCATGAATCGCAGAAAAACTTTATGGCAGAGTCAAAAATAGCAGCACATCACCCTCTTTTCACGCTTGTGCCACTCTCACTTTATGGCTTATAGTACTTCAACGGGATTCTGTAAATCTCTTTATACCCATTAAGCGTTCTTACTTAAAAAGTCTGAAACTGCAACGAATGACTGCACGTAGCGAGTGATTATTTCTTCAGCTTGCCCTTGCTTTCCAGATAGTTGGTAAACGTCTCCCATTGGGGTGCGCGTTTCTTGATGTTGGCCTGTGTCCGCTCGTCATCGATGAACTGTGACGGATAGCAGTCGTGCAGATAATAGTGGCCCTGATTGGGGTCGGTGATCACGTCGTAATGCAAGACGAGGTCGGTGAATATTCTGCTGTCCCAATCGCCGACGAAACTGCTGACTACGAACAGGACATTGTCGCCTAAATGGAACTCGATTTCGTGGAATGGCTGCAAACGCTTGTAGAGCGGTTCGTCCATATCCTTAAACCTGATTTCACGAGTGGTCATATTGAACCATTCAAAATCATCTTCGGTTAAAAGGACATTCTGCGCATCAGCAACAGAACGTGTTTCGGACTGGGCTACGCCGCAGGCATAGAACGTTTTTTCTACAGGATCAGTCGTAAAAGACTTCTCCGTTTCATTGTCATTGCTGCTGCAAGCAGTCGCTGTCATGCCGGCTATGGCTATCGCCATCATCCAGGCTAAGGGGCGGTAATGTTTCATATTCTTTAGCATTAAAAAAGTTGTCTCTCTATTGATATAGTCCGCCGGACATAGAAAAGACTGCGCGACAAAAGTAAGAAAGTTATTTGAATCCTCCAAATTCTGAGGAGATTATTTCTCTCACCACGAAAATCTGATGCCCAAAGGCAGGGAGAAGGTAATCGGATGCTCCGTTCGGTAGGTCTCGATGTCTGTCTTCATCGGGATATAGTATTGCAGGCTTGGCTCCACGAAGAAGCCGACGTAGGGCGTCAAGTGGTATTGCAGACCAAGACCGAAAGTGGTAGAGAACTGCCATGGTGCACGGACTGTAGTCTTTTCGCCAGCCTCGTACTGACCATTCACATAGAAGTCTGTATGGAGAGTGGAACGGACGGGCATTTCGATAGTCATGCCACATCATTGAAGATCTTTGACAAAAGCCTTAAGGGTTTGCGGGAAAAGCCTTAAGGCTTTTGGCGGAAACCCTTGAGGGTTCCAAGTGAGGTAAGGCTCCAAAAAAAGTTGAAAGTTGAGAGTTCTTGAAGGGTCAAGCGACCAGAGGTCGAGCGGAGAGTTGAAAGTTGAGAGTTCTTCGAAGTATCGAAGCGACCAGAGGTCGAGCGGAATTTTCAGGTAAGGCAAAAAAAATTTTGTTCAAGACAGACTACAGACTACAGCGCAGGGAATCCATTGCGGCTGTAGTCTGTAGTCTATTTGAAATAAAATTTATTTTTTTCGGTTGAAATAGCTGCCAGGTGTCAGGAAGTGGCGTGAAACGGGGTGATAAACTCCGACTCCTTGGAATTGCGGTATTCCTCCAGTTGGCGAATTTCGTATTCTCACCCGATAAAACGTTCTTGTTGAATCCTATGGCATAGTAATATCTGCGTTCAATAGTGTATAGCCATTTGGCCGTGTTTGCACGGTGGTTGAGAGAACGATGAAAGAGAAGGTCGCCACCGGCATCATGCTGGCGACGACCTGAAATAAGAGGGTATTTATGGTTGCGTGGATGAATCCTATGCCTCACGCTGTTCCTGCTGCTCTTTCTTCATGAGCTTGTACTCAACGATGAAGGAGACGAGGAGGCCGATGCCCATACCGGCAGCGATAATGAGCCAGAAGTAGATGTTGTGCTTTGGAGGAAGGCCAAGCAGGGCATCGACGAGCGCACCGAGCCCAATGCCGATGAGGATGCAGGCCCAGCGGAGGCTGCTGTACTTGTCGTGCTTCTTGGCTTGTTCTTCAATGAGCAGTTTGGCAGTATCTGCGTCAGTGCCTTGCTGAATGAGAGCCAGGCGGAGCTCTGTGTCGCGGTTCTTCATCTTGATGCTGGTGATGAACACCATTACAATGGCGACAATGGGAATAGAGAGGGAGAGAACTACCGCAAAAATAGGTATCAAATCTGAAGTTTCAAACATAGTGGTTATAAGTTTAGAGTTTAATGTTTAGGGTTTAGAGTTTGTTGAGCGCGCTTTTGCGTACGGCCTTGAGGCCTTACAACAATAAGACCTCTCGACCTTATAATTATTACACATTCTCGGGTGAAAAGGTGTTGATGGCATAGCCTGTGGAGAAGAGCAGACCAAGTGTTGGCCACAGCATCACAAGGAAACTCTGCGGCGTCCAAACGTTCTCTTTTAAATAAAGGTATGCGCACGCAAGCCAGGCAATCAGCACCAACGGCAGCCCGAAGCTGAAGACGGCAACGCATGCCCAGCGGCGTAGCCGAGCACGTCGTGCCTGACGATGCACTTCGGCGATGATGAGTCGGTCGAGGTCGGCGAGGAGTTCGCGACGGTCGATAGTCTCACGTATGAGATTCTCGATGGAATTGTCAGTCATTGCGTTCATGATTCATGAGGGCTTTAAGTCGTTCGCGTATTCTATGCAGTTTCACGAGCACGTTGCTTTGCGTTAGGCCTGTGCGGCGGGCGATGTCAGCTGTTTTGCAACCGTCGTAGTAGTGGAGGCGCAGCAACTGTTGGTCGGATTCTGGTAGGGCGGTGATGGCGGCTTCCATCTGCTGGAGGCGTGCTTCATGCTCTTCGGAATATGAGCTTTCAGCGGGGATACCACTGAGCACACGGTCAGGAAGGTCGTCGAGGGAACTGGCGCGCCGTCGGCGCTCCTTGTCAAGGAGCTTGAGCGCCGTGTGTGCTGCAATGGCCGTGAGCCAAGGCCCCAACGCCGTACCGCGCCAGGTGTCAAGATTCTCGTAGGCACGGACGAAGGTCTGCTGCGTCACCTCCGCTGCCCCCTCCTCGGTGTGCATCACACCCAAAGCCTTCGAGAACACCATCCCCGAATAGCGGTGGACAATCTGCGCGAAGGCCTTTTGGTTACCGCATTGCGTAACTTGATATGCGAGTTCTCTGTCTGTCATCATATGTAAGACACCAAAGTCTCCTCATTATTACACTCCCGTACAATCTTTTTCTCAATTTCGTCCGCAAAGTAACACAAAAATGCACGAAAAAACCCTCGGCATGACCAAAATCGGATGCCGAGGGCGAAAATATGAAACTAGTTTCAGCGTTTATATGACTCTTTCTCGCCTTGGTCGCTTACCACCCCTCGGTGACGAAGCTTAGTTGCGGATTACACGCTTGACAACAGCGTTACCATTTCGAATGAGATAGATGCCAGCGGGGAGATGGGGGATGGCATCATAGCGGCCGCTGTAGAGGGTGAGGCCTTGCAGATTCACGACGTGAACGAGGGAAGAGGGATGAGGGATGAAGGATGATTGATGATTGATGGTTTCTATGCCGTCGCCTCCTCCGTGTAGGGCATCCTCGCTCTGCTGTAAGAGTTGGCGTATGCCCTCGTCGGCGGGCGAGATGGCGTAGTTGTTGCGGAACTCGAGGACACAGGAGTCATCGACGCGTGAGGCTCGGGTCACCATCTCTTCGTCGGCGGGACGCAACTGGAGGCGTGCACGGCCTGAGCCGAGGGTGAAACCGTCTGAACGGGAGGTCAGGGACAAGGCCACAGGGGTGTCGCTGAGGCTGACGCCTTCGGCGGTGACGCTGAGGTATCTCTTGACGCCAAGATTGTAAACATAGTATTCGTTATACGTTTCGGAGCGCAGGATGAGCCAGTTGTCCGACGGACTGCTCACGTGGGTGGGGCGTTGACAAGCCTCGAGGGCTCCGTCCACGGTGGCACCGGCGATGGCGAGCTGCCCGGCCTCGTTGACTATGAGGTCGCCGAAGCCGTGAGGATTGTGAAGTTGATAGGCGGTGAACGAGGTGAGGTGGCTTGTCTTATCAACGTTGCCGAAGGACAGAGGCTGTGCCGTGGCACCCAGCTGACGGATGGCCTGGACAAGGACATCGGGTTCGGTGACAGTGCCGTCGGCATAAGCCGCCTTGAGGTTGTCGAGGGCTTGCGGACGGAATCCTCCGAAGCGGTCCTCCTGGGCGATGAGTTCGGCGGCGAGGGTCTTCAGATCTTCGAGGCGATACTCATCCTTGAAGTAGATCTCGTTGATGGCGAGGTTGCGGCCTGCGCCGTGGCCGCGGACGAAACGCAGCGTGAAGTAGCGCGCAGTGATGGGCTCAGTGAGGACGGCGGTGGGTGCGTCGTCGTCCTCGAAATCAAGGACTACGGTGGCATAAGAGGAACCGTCGAGGGAGTATCTGAGCTGCGCTTGTTTGGCTCGATAGTTGAGGTCAAAGCCTTGATAGAGTCCTATGCTACGCACGGTGACTTCGCGTCCGGCGTCGAAGGTGAAGGTGTGGGGATAGTTGGAATAGGCTTTCTGACGGTAGTAGCTGGAGGTGTTGCCGTCGAGGATCTGTGCGGCACGCCCGTATTCGCCTTCTTCGTTGACTTCCTCATCGGAGAAGGAGGTGAGCTTCCACGTGGCGGGATCGGACACGACAGCTGTGGCTTCGAGGCGCATGCGTATATCTTTCATGCTGCCCTTGAGCATGGCCTGTTCGACGCGGTTCTTGAGTCCTTGGATGTCAATGGTATCGACCCACGGCATCTGGCCCTGGGGCACGGGATCGTAGGTGGCTGCGCTGTCGCACACGCCGAGCAGCCCTCCGGCCTGGATGTAGAAGCTGTTGTCGTAGAGTGCGGTGACGCCATGACCGTAATCGTCGCGCGAGTTGCGCTGTGTCTCCCAGTGCTGCGTGCTGCCAAAACCGGCATGGTTGAGACTGTACCATTTGCCGCTGGCCGTGGAGCGCATGGCTCCGTTGCGATAATAGACACGACGGTAGCGGTCGCCGCCGAAACCGCTCCAGTTCTCGAGGAAGCTATAGAGGCCTGAGTTGTTGCCCTCCATGCGGTAGGTGTTGGCGGCGCGCAGGGTGCCGAAGTAGTGCCACTCGGTGTCCTCGGCCTGCTTGTACCAATAGGAGAGGAGCGTACTGCGGAAGGGTTTGATGACGCGGTTGCCCTGTTCGTCAACGGTTTCGCGTTCAATGTAGTCGGGGCGTTCGTGCATGATCATCTGCACCCAGTGGTCGGTCTGCCACCGCTGGCCTTCGGGGTAGCGCAGGCTGGCTCCCGTGCCCTCGCCCCCGAAGCGTACGGCATAGGCCTCTGGACCTACGTCGAGGGCTCCGGAACGCATGTAGTCGGGCAGCGACTTATCCTTGTCCGTGTCGCCGGCATCCCAAGCGGAGAAAATGACGGCGTGCGTCCACGAGTCGTCGTTCAGGAGATGGTTGGTCTGTATGCCTGAGTAGAGACCATTGGAGCCGATGGTCATCTGATAGGTGCACGACTGCTTGTATGCCTCCGGTATCAAAGCCTCCATATAGATCCAGTCGAAAGAGTCGCCGGCGGGGGCGTTGGGGTCGGTGGTGCTCCACCAAAGGTGCACGGCGGGCGCCATCATGGAGTTGGCAGCGGTGACGGCTTTGGCGGAGGTGCGTTGGAAGTTGAGGCTATACAATTGGTTGAGGTTCTGCTTAGCATCGGGGCTGGTGAGTTCGACGAAGTACCATCCGTCGTGCTGCAGTTCGGTATCGGGCAGGATCTCTATCGTTTGTTTGCCGCTCCTGCGCTGGGTCTGCACAGCTTGGTCAATGATGACAGCGTCTGAGACGGGATGCGTGATTCGAACGTTGAAATTGACGATGCCGCCATTGGTTTGGACAATCATGTCGGCACGCACGTGTCCGTTAGGGATATGCACGGCGAATATGACTTTCGTGTCGGCCTCGAAGTTCCATACGAGTGAGCCGTCGTTCTCGGAGTAGCCTGACGCCAAGCCGTTGAGTTCGCGGTAGTGGCGGCCACCGGGCACCACGTCAGTCGTGGCGTTCCAATCGGTGGCCATTGCTGGCAGGGCACACACGAACAGGAAAGCAGTAAGAAGTTTTTTAAGGTATTTGTTCATCATAGCTGTGATATTGATATTGATGATTGATGGTTTTCGTTTTCGTTATGGTTTTCGATTTCCTTATTCCTCTTGTCGTTCCATGTTCTCGCGTGCCTTTTTGACGAATTCGCGAACGTATGGATCAGCGAGGAAATGCGGTGAGGCGAGCGTGATGAGTTCCTCAAGGCTGGGATCGAGCATGGGGTATGGCAAGTTGGAGGTGACGATCATGAAGACGCCTGGGCCGAGGACGTTGTCCATATTGGCCTTGATGAATCCCATGACGAGTCGCTCGTCCTGCGCCTGCAGGGCTGCGGCTTCCTGGTTGAGTTCGGCGATAATCTCGTCGTGGTCGCGTCCCTCGAGGATCATACGGCTCTCGCGGTGAGGCAGGTCGGCCATCTGTGCGTCGAGCGCCGTCTTGCGTTTGATGAAGGCGAAGAGCGTGTCGTTGAGCGCGGAGCCTGTCACACGGCGTTCGTTCTCGTTGACCGTGATGGTGAGCGGACAGTCCTCGATGACCACGGGCATGATGCTCTCGTCGCCCAGAAAGAGGTTTGCCATGACGGTGGAGTCCTGAGCCTCACCCGTGAACTGGAACTTGCCGTGGATGATGCGGGTCGAATCGATGACGGCCAGGTCGCCGTCCTTATAAACGCGCAGGTAGAGCATACGGTCCTCAAGTTGGGGAATCGTCGTGCTGCCTTGGATGTCCATGTGAGCTCTGCAACCCGTCAGGGAGAAAACGATAAATAATAATAATGTATAATGGAAAATGGACAATGGATAATGGCGTTTCATGAGGTTTATCTTTAATCTCTAATCTTTAATCTCTTTCTATTCTTTGTTCGATGATGTCGTGTGCCTGCTGCATGAGCTGGCGCTCGGCTTCGTCGGTGGGTTCGCTTGGAGGCAGAGCCGGGTGTATGGTCATCGTCAGGGGGTGCCAGTCGACGAAGTTGACGTAGCCGCGTGCACGGGGCAAGATCTGGAAGGAACCGTTGATGGTGATGGGCAACAAGGGCAGCTGCAGCTCGTTGGCCAGTTGGAAGGCGCCGCGTTTGAAGCGACCTAAGCTGCCGTCCCACGTGCGGGCTCCTTCGGGGAAGACGACGAGCGAGACGCCGTCCTGCAACACGGAGCGCGCTTGGTCGTGCATCTGCTGCAACTTCTTAGGACCGCCCTTTTGATCGACGAAGATATATCCGGAGCTCTCGCAGGCCTTGCCCACGAGCGGCATCTGACGCAGCTCCTCCTTCATCATCCATTTGAATTGGCGGCCGAGGAAGCCGTAGATCAGGAAGATGTCGAAGACGCCTTGGTGGTTGGGAATGATGACATAGCTCTGGTGGGCGTCAAGGTGTTCGCGACCTTCGACCTTCACGGGCAGCAGGAGCACACGTACTACGGCACGCGACCACCAGCGGCCAGGGTTGTAGCTCCACCACGAAGCGTCGAAGAAGGTGCAGCCTACGATGGTAAACAATGACGCCACGATGGTCAGCACCAGCAGAATCGGTGCGGCGACGAAGAGTTGGTAAAGACGATATATCAGTTTCAATGTCTAAGCATGTTTGGTTTCAACGTTCTTCTTTCTTCAGCTCCGCAGGAATACGAAAGGCAGTGTAAAGCAGCAGCACACAGCCGACAGCCACGCACACCACCCATTCGTTGCGACGCGTGAAGCCGAAGTGCCCCACCTGCATGATCATGCAGCAGGCGCCACAGAGGAAGGCGACGAGACCGAACAGTTGTTGACGTCGAAGACGACGGATGACGAAACTCGAGCCGTCGTAGCGCTGCAGCATCTGAATCGGGCAGAACAGCAGGGCGCCGACGGTGTAGCCGACGGTAGCGGCTAAGGGCTGCCACATAAACAAGGCGGCGCCTGCCACCATGAGCAGGCCGCCGATGCTTTGCAAAACGACAAGTCGTTGACTGAGCTCTTTCATGCTTCTGCGTTAGTTTTCAGTCGCAGCCGTGGTGTCGGATACGAACACGAAGATGTCCTCGTTGGGGCGCTTCATGAAGTAACGCTCGCGTGCCATACGCTCCACGGCCTCGGGGTCGCGTCGCAGGGCTTCGAGCTGCTGCGTCTCCGCGTCGTACTGCGACTGGTATTTGTTGATCTCGCGTTTCAAGTTCTCTATCTCGACACGGCGCTGATAGCGGGTGTAGAGGCTGTTCTCATCCAATATGCCGATGATGAGCAGGAATATAATCAGCGCCACAACGTACTTGTAGCGGCGGATATAATTCCACACGGTGATTAACTGTCCCATACTTTTCTGTTTTCCTTATTTTCTTCAGTTTGACGGCACGAAGATACGGAAAACTTTGAACTTTAAACGTCAAACACAAAACTTTTTTTTATTCGAACGCTGTTTTTTCAATCTTTTTATGTATTTTTGCACGCAAAACAAGGAAAAATATGTCTGAATACATCGTTTCTGCGCGCAAATACCGTCCGATGACTTTCGACACGGTGGTCGGCCAAGGCGCCATAGCCACGACGCTGAAGAATGCCATCCGTTCCGACAAGCTTGCCCACGCCTATCTCTTCTGTGGCCCGCGAGGCGTAGGCAAGACAACCTGTGCGCGCATCTTCGCCAAAACCATCAACTGCATGAATCCCCGTGAGGACGGCGAGGCGTGCAACGAGTGCGAGTCCTGCCAAGCCTTCAACGACGGGCGCTCGCTGAACATCCATGAGCTGGACGCGGCCTCCAACAACTCGGTCGATGACATTCGCAACCTCATCGACCAGGTGCGCATCCCGCCTCAGATCGGCAAGTACAAGGTGTTCATCATCGACGAGGTTCACATGCTCTCGGCGCAGGCTTTCAATGCATTCCTCAAGACCCTTGAGGAGCCCCCCGCTCACGCCATCTTCATCCTTGCCACCACGGAGAAGCACAAGATCCTGCCGACGATCCTTAGCCGCTGCCAGATCTATGACTTCCAACGCATGACGGTTGCCGACATAGCAGGACATCTGGCTCGTGTTGCTGAAAAGGAAGGCTACACCTACGAGGACACAGCACTCAACGTCATCGCACAGAAGGCCGACGGCGGCATGCGTGACGCGCTGAGTATCTTCGACCAGGTGGTGAGCTACACGGGAGGCAATATCACATACCAACAAGTCATTGAGAACCTCAACGTTCTCGACTACGACTACTACTTCCGTCTCGTGGATTTCATGTTGGAAAAGAAAATAAGCGAAAGCCTGTTGCTCTTCAACGAAATCCTCGGCAAAGGCTTCGAAGGCGGCCCGTTCATCAGCGGCCTGGCTTCCCATCTTCGGGACTTGCTGGTTTCACACGACCCTCAGACGACTCAGCTCTTGGAGGCCAGCGAGGAGATACGCCAGCGCTATGTCGAGCAGGCCAAGCGCTGCAAGGTGCAGTGGCTATACCATGCTATTCGTCTCTGCAACGACTGCGACCAAGCCTATCGCACAAGCCGCAACAAGCGTCTGCAGGTGGAGCTCACGCTCATCGAATGTGCCCAGGCAACGGATGACGACGTGAGTGGTGGGCGTCGCCCTACACGTCGATTAAAACCCATCTTCAGCCTCCTCGCAGCAGCTGCGCAGGCAGGCTCCACACCAACAGCGGCCACTGCTTCAACTTCAACGGCAACTCCGACAGCATCTTCAACTTCAGCGGTAGCAACTCCGGCTACGGAGGCTGCTGCCCCACCTGTGCCACAACCGCCATCGCCCAACCGCGGTACGGATGAACCTCAGAAAGCAGCAGCTCCAGTTGCCAGCTCCACGGTCAAGCATCCCAGACTCAATCTCTCAGCGCTGAACCCTGTCATTCATACGCCGCGTCCAGTCGTCCATCAGTCCTCCGCACCCCAGAAGTCAGCGGAACCCTCAGCCATGGAAAAACGTCCTTTTACCCAGACTGAGCTCAATACGCAATGGTTCACTTTCATCGGCACGATGGGGAAGGAGGACACGGCCATCGCGCAAATCATGAAGATCTTGCAGCCCATGTTGCAAGACGACGGCACGACGGTGCTCGTTGCGGTGGAAAATAAGGAGATCGCCCGCATGATTCAGGAATTACTGCCACGCCTGCGGCCGTTCCTATGCGAACAACTACACAATAGCGGCATTGTCGTCAAGCTGACGGTGGCTGAACCTGTTCAGACTCAGGCCGTGACGTATGACAAACGCGAGCAGTTGCGACGCTTCTGCCAAATGAACCCAGCGCTCATCACCCTCGGCAAGAACCTCAAGCTCGAGCTCTCGTAAATATGATTGTCAATAGGCTCATCCCCTTCGGCCGCTTCACGGCGATCAACCTCTTCGGCCTTATCTTCGTGCGAAGGGGTAAGACGTTTACGGCCACGGACTTGCACCACGAACATATCCACACGCGTCAGATGCTGGAAATGCTCGTCCTTCCTTTTTATATATGGTACTGCATAGAGTGGTTCCTGCGTCTGCTCAAGACGCGCCACCTGATGCGCGCCTACCTCGCTATCTCTTTTGAGCGCGAGGCGTACGAGCACGAAAGCGAAGAAGATTACCTTCATCAACGCAGGCCTTATGCGTGGATGAAATACCTGAAGTCTTAAACCCTTCACCTTCTTAAGCCCTTAAACTGCTAAAATGGTGCAGGCACCTCGAAATGAAGGGGTTCGTGGGTGACGGGATGCGTGAAGTCAATGGCTTCGGCGTGCAGATACAAGCGGTCTGCCACCTGACCGTAAAGGCGGTCGCCGAGGATGGGAGCGTCGAGACCTTCGGGTGAAGCGGAATGGACACGCAGCTGATGAGTGCGGCCGGTTTGAGGGTAGAAAGTGATGCGCGTAGCAATTGTTGTTGTGGCACGTGAACTTACAGGACTGGGGCCATCGCCAATCGTTACAGTTTCCTCGCCAAGTACTTCGTAAAGCGTTATGGCTTCCTTGCCGTGATCGTGATCCACGCGCTGATGTGGCATATTCTCGAGGTCGGGTCCGAGGGGCAAGTTGATGACGCCGGATGAAGGTATTCCATATTTTCCACTCTTCACCCCAGATTCTTCATTCTTCACTTTAACCAGCGCCACATAGCGTTTCTTCACCTCGCGCCGCTCAAACTGCTGGCTGAGGGCACGATGTACGCGAGCATTCTTGGCGATGACCATCACTCCGGACGTGTCCTGATCCAGGCGATGCACAATGATGCTGCCTTCGATGTCCGGCCATATTCGAAGCGCCTCGTCGAACAGATTGGCTTGGTCGCTCTTGCCTGGAATGCTGCACCAGCCTTCAGGTTTCTCAATGACGGCCAGCGACTCGTCCTCCCACACGACACGCACAGGCTTCAATGCCTGTTCATAGTGCTCGGCGGGGTCGGGCTCAACGTTAAGTCCTTGAAGCATGAAGCGCAATATCGGTCGACACTTGCTGTGGCATGCAGGGAAGAAGGCACCAGGTTCCTTGTAGTGTCCAGGCGTCGATGGTCCCCACCAGAACTCGCCCATCGCCACGGGTTCCAAACCGAGTTTGTAAGCCGCCTGCAACAATTTCGGTGCACAGCACTCGCCAGCGCCAGAGGGTATAACCAGAGGCATGGGAGCGGGACGTCGGAAGATTTCCACGAGTCCCCTGCTTTCGCCTCTTCCATTCAAGAACACGAACTGTTCGAAGAGCCATTGCTGTAGCGCTTCACTACGCTGTTTGCGCTCCGCGTACAGCTGGCGATGGCGAAGATGATAATCCGCCAACAATCCTTCGGCTTGCGCAATCTCGCCTGCATGAAATTGCTTAGCACGTTGAATGTCAGCCTTCTGATGCTGACGCATGTGGATATAGTCTGGATCGCTGCGCAGTTCGTCGTTGCGCGACTCTTCGTAAACACGTTTGGCTTCGTCTATGGCCTGTTGGCGTTCGCGCTGCAATAGTTCCAACGCCGCTTTCGTCGTCCTCACCTCTTCGCAGTTCCTGAGCGTTTCCATCTGCTCGCTCAATGTCATGATCTCAGCCTGTTCCTTCTGGAAATGGCTTTTAGGGTCAAGATAATCCACCACGGGCGGCACGAACCACGGATGGTTGTAGCTTCGTCTAAGCTGTCCGGAATAGGCCGCGAGGAAGTACAGAGCAGGCGCAGCATCGCTACTCGTTTCATAGGAGGCAGCGGGGGAAGGCTCTTTACACACCAGCACCCCGAACATCTTGCCCTCCCTTATCCCTATCTTCTGCAGCTTTTTCTGTACAATTAACGCCGCCCGCTTGCACAGCGGATGCGGCGTATAACGGAAGGGAAATGTGAACAGAGAGGGCAGTGCCTCTCCGTTCCATGCTAACGAATGAACATAACTAGACTCTCTGGAGTCCATTTAGTTGTTCTCAGGACGCAACTGACGCACGACGGCAGCTGTGCGCCACATCTCGCTTTCGCGCAATGCAGCGAGTTCCTTCTCGAGGCCTTCTCGGTAGCCTGGCTTGGAGTTGCTATCGATGGAGATCTGAGCCTCGTGACCAGCTTTCACGCTGGCATAGAGTTCCTCCACAACGGGCTTGATGGCATCATGGAAACGGGGGAACCAGTCCAACGCACCACGCTGGGCGGTGGTGGAGCAGTTGGCGTACATCCAGTCCATGCCCTTAGCGGCAAACAGCGGCATGAGGCTCTGCGTCAGCTCCTCAACGGTCTCATTGAAAGCCTCGGAGGGCGTGTGGCCGTTCTCGCGCAGCACTTCGTACTGAGCCAGCAGAAGACCTTGGATAGCACCCATCAGCGAGCCGCGCTCACCTGTGAGGTCAGAGGTGGCCTCGCGCTGGAAGGTAGTTTCGAAGAGGTAACCGCTGCCGATGCCGATACCAAAGGCAAGCACCTTCTCCAGCGCCTTGCCGCTGGCATCCTGATAGATGGCATAGCTCGAATTCAAGCCGCGACCTTCGAGGAACATGGTACGGAGGCTGGTGCCGCTGCCCTTGGGGGCGACCATGATGACGTCGATGTCCTTGGGAGGCACAACGCCTGTGCGGTCGTTCCATGTGATGGCAAATCCGTGGGAGAAATAGAGGGTCTTGCCTGCCGTGAGGTGAGGCTTGATCGTGGGCCACAGCTGCATCTGAGCTGCATCGGACAGCAGCAGGCAGACGATGGTGCCGCGCTCGGCAGCCTCTTCGAGGGAGAACAGCGTCTCGCCGGGTACCCAGCCATCGGCAACGGCCTTGTCGTAAGTCTTTCCCTGACGCTGGCCAACGATGACATTGAAACCGTTGTCGCGCAGGTTGCATGCCTGTCCAGGACCCTGTACGCCATAGCCGAGTACGGCGATGGTCTCGTTCTTCAGCACCTCACGTGCCTTCTCCAGTGGAAACTCCTCGCGGGTCATTACTTCTTCGATGACGCCGCCAAAATTCATTTTTGCCATGATAATATCTTGCTTTTGTTTGACAATTCGTGTGCAAAGATAGGCATAATCATGCAAAATACGTCATTTCAGCTAACATTTTTAAGAAAAAAGAAGGTTTTCCTTGATTATTGTTTATCTTTGCACCACAAATAACATAAAATATACCATTATGAAGCGCTTTTTCCTCTCTCTCCTTTCCTTGCTGACCCTCTCCGTGGCAGCGCAGCAAATCACGTTCTACACTCCTCGCACCGTTCGCGTCCAGAAGACAGCCGACGGCCGGACACCCGTACAGAAATACAACTTCGTGGTGACGGCCAAGCCCGAGACGGTGAAGGTGACCACGAAAACAAAGGGCGATGTCACGACCTACACGACTTCGGCCATGAGCGTGTCCGTGAACAACCGTTCGCACCAGGTAACCTTTGCCGATAGCAATGGCAACCCGCTGCTCGCCGAGGGCGCAATGGCCTTCACTCCTATCGCCGACGGCCCCGACAAGGGTAGCTTCCACGTCAGCCAGTC
>Ga0247611_10004246_pt1 | contig 20095 bp, 28 predicted proteins | sample 177DNAGHGhighgp2_FD_192422 | JGI IMG/M metagenome (GOLD analysis project Ga0247611, IMG submission 192422) | Sheep rumen microbial communities from Palmerston North, Manawatu-Wanganui, New Zealand - 1770 DNA GHGhigh gp2 | ecosystem: Host-associated > Mammals > Digestive system > Stomach > Rumen...
ATGCGCATGGGTGCCGAGGGCATCAAGATCCAGGTCAAGGGTCGCTTGAACGGTGCCGAGATGCGCCGCAGCGAGATGTTCAAGGAAGGTCGCACCCCGTTGCACACCCTGCGTGCCGACATCGACTACGCCCTCGTGCCCGCTCACACCAAGGTGGGTGTCATCGGCGTGAAGGTGTGGATCTGCCGCGGTGAGGTGTACGGCAAGCGTGACCTTGCCCCCAACTTTGCCAACAATGCCGGCGAACGTCGCGGTGGCGGCGGTCGTGGTGGAGAGCGCGGCGAGCGTCGTGGTTTCCGCGGTGGCAAGAGAAACAACAATCGTTAAACCCAGTCACAACCAGCAATAACCTGAAGTGTGACTTTAAAAAACGAAATTTAAAATGTTACAACCTAAGAGATTAAGATATCGTCGTCCCAGTGATGGCCATCCTCGCCAGTACAGCAAGCGCGGTAACCAGCTCGCCTTTGGTTCGTTCGGAATCAAGACCCTGGAGAGCAAGTGGATCACCGCCCGCCAGATCGAGGCAGCTCGTGTTGCTGTGACACGTTACATGCAGCGTCAGGGTCAAATCTGGCTGCGCATTTTCCCCGACAAGCCCTACACCCGCAAGCCTGCCGATGTCCGCATGGGTAAAGGTAAAGGTGATGTTGCAGGTTATGTCGCTCCCGTTCATCCCGGTCGCATCCTCATCGAGGTCGACGGCGTGAGCTTTGATATCGCTAAGGAAGCACTGCGCCTCGCAGCCCAGAAGCTTCCCGTTGCCACTAAGTTTGTCGTTCGTCGCGACTATGATCCCACTCAACTCGTTTAATAATTGACCAGATTATGAAAAAGGAAAATATCAAGGAACTGACCGATAAGGAATTGCAGGATCGTCTCGATCAGGTACAGAAGGAGTACGTTCAGGAAAAGATCCAGCACACCATTTCCCCGCTCGATAATCCGGCCAAGATTACGCTTGACAGGAAACTCATCGCTCGCATCAAGACCGAGATTCGTGAACGCGAACTCAAGAAAAAATAATCCCAACAACAAACTACGACAATGGAAGAAAAACGTAATTTAAGAAAAGAGAGAATTGGGGTTGTTTCCAGCAACAAGGGTGACAAGACCATCACTGTGACCATCAAGTGGAAGGAGAAACACCCAATCTATGGTAAGTTTGTCAACAAGACAAAGAAGTACCATGCTCATGACGAGAACAACGAGTGCAACGTTGGCGACACCGTTCGCCTGATGGAGACCCGCCCCCTGAGCAAGACCAAGAGGTGGAGATTAGTTGAAATCATCGAAAAAGCCAAGTAATTACAGATTATGATACAGACTGAAAGTAGATTGACAGTTGCCGACAACAGCGGCGCTAAGGAAGTCCTCTGCATCAAGGTGCTGGGAGGATCAGGCCGTCGCTATGCATCGGTGGGTGACATCATCGTTGTCACCGTCAAGAAGGCAATCCCCGCTTCGGAGGTGAAGAAGGGTACCGTTTCTAAGGCTGTCGTTGTGCGCACCAGCAAGGAAATCCGCCGTCAGGACGGTTCCTACATCCGCTTTGACGACAACGCATGTGTACTGCTCACCAATACCGGCGAGCTGCGCGGAACGCGCATCTTTGGTCCCGTGGCCCGTGAGCTGCGCGCGACCAACATGAAGATCGTTTCCCTCGCTCCCGAGGTTCTTTAATCAACATTTAAAATAGCAATCAACAAGATATGGCTACGTTAAAAATCAAGAAGGGCGACACCGTCTATGTCCTCGCTGGAGACGACAAGGGTAAGACCGGCCGTGTGCTGGATATCCTGCGCGAGAAAGGCAAGGCTATCGTTGAGGGTGTGAACATCGTGTCCAAGAGCACCAAGCCCAACGCCAAGGCCCCCCAGGGCGGCATCATCAAGAAAGAAGCCCCGATCAACCTGAGTAACCTGGCCGTCGTTGACCCCAAGAGTGGTCGCGACCCCAAGCCCACCCGTGTGGGTTTCAGAGTGAACGAGGACGGCAAGAAAGTTCGTTATTCTAAAAAATCTGGAGAGGAGATCAAGTAATGAGTACCACGCTGAAGAAACAATACGACGAGAAGATTGCTCCCGCTTTGATGAAGCAATTCAACTATAGCACGCCGATGCAGATCCCGCGTCTGGTCAAGATCGTCCTCAACGAGGGCCTCGGTGACGCTACCCAGGACAAGAAGATCATCGAGACGGCTATCAACGAGCTCACCGCCATCACCGGCCAGAAGGCTGTGCAGACCCTGTCGAAGAAGGATATCTCCAACTTCAAGGTCCGCAAGAAAATGCCCATCGGTGTCCGCGTGACCCTGCGCCGTGACCGCATGTATGAGTTCATGGAGCGTTTCATCCGCATCGCCCTGCCGCGCATCCGCGACTTCAAGGGTGTTAACGGCAAGCTCGACGGCCGCGGTAACTACACCGTTGGCGTCACCGAGCAGATCATCTTCCCCGAGATCAACATCGACAACGTGACCAAGATGACCGGTATGAACATCACCTTTGTCACCACCGCCAAGACCGACGAGGAAGGCTACGCACTGCTCAAGGAATTCGGAATCCCCTTTAACAACAAATAATTGAGAGTTAATTATGGCAAAAGAATCAATGAAAGCCCGTCAGGCCAAGCGTGAGCGCCTTGTCGCCAAGTATGCTGCCAAGCGTGCTCAGCTCAAGAAGGACGGTGACTATGAGGCTTTGCAGAAGCTCCCCCGCAATGCATCCCCCGTGCGCCTGCACAACATCTGCAAGATGTCGGGACGCCCCAAGGGCTACATGCGCCAGTTTGGTATCTCACGTATCAACTTCCGCGAGATGGCTTCCAACGGTCTCATCCCCGGTGTCCACAAGGCTAGCTGGTGATTTTCAACCACTGTTTCAATTAATTTATCATTAAAGTATTAAATATTGTTCGACAAGGTCGAATCAATTTAAAACAACTCAACAATAATGACTGATCCAATTGCAGATTATCTGACCAGATTGAGGAATGCGATCAAGGCACAGCACCGTGTCGTTGAAATCCCTTCTTCCAAGCTCAAAAAGGAGATCACCAAGATCCTCTTTGATCAGGGTTACATCCTGAATTACAAATTTGTCGAGGAGGAGAACTCTCCCCGCGGCACCATCAAGATCGCGCTCAAGTATGACAACGTGGACCACGTGAGCGCTATCAAGTGCCTGACACGCGTGTCAAGGCCCGGTCTGCGCCAGTACACTGGCTACAAGGACATGCCCCGCGTGCTCAATGGTTTAGGTATTGCCATCCTGTCCACCTCCAAGGGCGTTATGACCAACAAGGAGGCTAAGGCTCAGAAGATTGGTGGCGAAGTATTGTGTTACGTTTATTAATGGAGGAACTGCGCTATGTCAAGAATAGGTAAATTGCACATCGCCATCCCCGCTGGCGTAACTGTTGAACAAAAGGACAACATCCTCACCGTCAAGGGTCCCAAGGGCGAGCTCAAGCAGACCCTGAACCCCAACATCACGGTGGAGGTCGAGAACAATGAAATCAAGGTGACCCGCCCCAACGACGAGCGTGAGTCACGTGCTCAGCACGGTCTGTACCGTGCGCTGATCAACAACATGGTGGTCGGCGTGAGCCAGGGTTTCAAGAAAGAATTGGAAATCGTCGGCGTCGGTTACCGTGCCACCAGCAACGGCCAGGTGCTTGAGCTCGCGCTCGGTTACTCACACGCCATCTACTTGAAGATGCCCCCCGAGGTCAAGGTTGAAGCCAAGAGTGAGCGCAACAAGAACCCGCTCATCATCCTCGAGTCGTGCGACAAGCAGCTCCTGGGACAAATCTGTGCCAAGATCCGCTCCTTCCGCAAGCCCGAGCCTTACAAGGGTAAAGGTGTTAAGTTTGTTGGCGAAGTTATTCGTCGTAAGTCTGGTAAAACGGCAGCTGCCAAATAATTAGTAGAAAGGAAACGATATGATATCCAAAACTGACAGAAGAAACAAGATCAAGGCTCGCATCCGCGGTCGCATCAGTGGCACTGCCCAGCGTCCCAGGCTGTGTGTCTTCCGCAGCAACAAGCAAATTTATGCCCAGGTCATCGACGACGTTGCCGGCAACACACTGTGCTCCGCTTCCTCCAAGGGAATCACCGAGGGCAACAAGAGTGAAATCGCCGCTAAGGTCGGTGAGGCTGTGGCCAAGAAAGCCATCGAGGCAGGTATCACCACGGTTGTGTTTGACCGCAACGGCTTCCTGTTCCATGGTAGAGTTAAATCGTTGGCCGATGGCGCACGCAAGGGCGGACTTAAATTCTAAACAGACAACATCATGCTGAAGAAAAATAATCGAGTAAAGATCGCTGCCGACGCCGAACTCAAGGAGCGTCTCGTGGCCATCAACCGCACCACCAAGGTTACCAAGGGTGGTCGCACTTTCACCTTCGCCGCCATCGTTGTCGTTGGCGACGGCAATGGCGTTATCGGCTACGGCTTGGGTAAGGCCAATGAGGTCACCACGGCAATCTCTAAGGGTACCGAGGTGGCTAAGAAGAACCTGATCAAGGTCCCCATCCACAAGGGGACGATCCCTCACGAGGTGGTTGCCAAGTTTGGCGGCAGCCGCATCATCATGAAGCCTGCCAGCGCCGGTACCGGTGTGAAGGCTGGTGGCGCTATGCGTGCCGTCTTTGAGACGGTGGGTGTTACCGACGTGATTTGTAAGTCCAAGGGCTCGAGCAACCCCCACAACCTGGTGAAGGCCACGCTCAAGGCCCTCGACGAGATGCGCAGCCCGGCTACCGTGGCCCACTACCGCGGTATCACTGTGGACAAGGTGTTTAACGGTTAAAAAAATTTGATTACTAGTTATGGCTAAGATTCAGATTAAGCAAGTGAAGAGCCGCATCAACCGTCCGGCTCGTCAGAAGAAGACCCTTGATGCCCTGGGCTTGAGGAAACTCAACCACACCGTCACCCTCGAGGCTACCCCTCAGGTGCTCGGCATGGTCAACGCAGTTCGTCATCTGGTGGAAGTCACCAATGTTGATTAATTCTTAACACAGAGTAAAACAAGAAAACAACATTATGGAATTACATGATTTAAAACCTGCTGTAGGTTCAAATAAGAAGAAACGTCGCATTGGCCGCGGTCCCGGTTCGGGCAAGGGCGGTACATCGACTCGTGGTCACAAGGGCGCCAAGTCACGCTCGGGTTACAAGGAGAAGGTCGGCTTTGAAGGCGGCCAGATGCCCTTGCAGCGCCGCGTGCCCAAGGGTGGCTTCAAGAACATCAACCGCGTGGAGTACAAGGCCATCAACGTTGAGACCCTTGAGGCTCTCGCCCAGAAGAATAACCTCGACAAAATCACCGTTGCCGACCTGCTTCAGGCTGGTATGGTGCGTAAAAACCAACTTATTAAAATTTTGGGCCAAGGACAGCTCAGCCGCAAGCTTGAGGTTGAAGCCCATGCCTTCTCCAAGAAGGCCGAGGAGATTATCACCGCTGCCGGTGGCTCAATCGTAAAACTCTAACCCAACGATGAAACTTATTGAAACAATAAAGAACATCTGGAAGATCGAGGACCTGCGCAAGCGCCTCGTCACCACATTCCTGTTCATTGTGATTTATCGCTTTGGCTGCCATGTGGTGCTCCCTGGTATCAATCCCAGTGACCTTGAAGCCATGCGCAATTTCACCAGTGGTGGTCTGATGCAGCTGCTCGACATGTTCTCGGGCGGTGCCTTTGGACAGGCCTCAATCTTCGCTCTGGGTATCATGCCCTATATCACCGCGTCGATCGTTATCCAATTGGCTGGCATGATCCTGCCCAGCTTCCAGAAGATGCAGCGCGAGGGTGAGAGTGGCCGCATGAAACTCAACCAATACACCCGCTACTTGACGGTGATCATCCTCTTGTTCCAGGCTCCTGCCTATCTGGCTAACCTCCAGTATCAGGTCAATGCAGCCGGTGGACATGCCAACATCATGGGCAACTTCCCCATGTTGATTTACCTGTCACTCGTGCTCACTGCTGGCGCAATGATGATCATGTGGCTCGGTGAGAAGATGACCGACAAGGGTATCGGTAACGGTATCTCGATCATCATTCTCGTGGGTATCCTTGCCCGCTTCCCTGGTGCTATCGTGCAAGAGTTCACCAGCCGTCTGGGTGCTGCCCAGGGTGGTCTTGTGATGTTCCTTGTGGAAATTGTCATCCTGTTCGCCGTTACCGCTGGTGCTGTTATGCTCACCCAGGGTACCCGCAAGGTCCCCGTGCAGTATGCTAAGCGCATCGTCGGCAACAAGCAGTATGGCGGTGCCCGCCAGTACATCCCCTTGAAGGTCAACGCTGCCAACGTGATGCCCATCATCTTTGCCCAGGCCCTCATGTTCATTCCCATCACCCTCGCTGGTTTTGGCGCCAGTCAAGACGCTTCCGGTGTTGGTGGCTGGATCGCCCGCAACTTTGGCGACATGAACGGTTTCTGGTACAATGTGGTTTACTTCCTCATGATTGTCGCCTTCACCTACTTCTACACTGCCATCACGGTGCGTCCCACCCAGATGGCTGAGGAGATGAAGAAGAACAGCGGCTTCATCCCTGGCATCAAGCCTGGCAAGAAGACCGCCGAGTATCTCGACTCCATCATGTCGCGCATCACCCTGCCGGGTTCACTGTTCCTGGGTATCGTTGCCATCCTGCCGGCTTTTGCCCGCTACTTTGGCATCAACCAGCAGTTCGCCCAGTTCTTTGGCGGTACGTCGCTGCTGATCACTGTCGGTGTCGTTCTTGACACCCTCCAGCAGATCGAGACCCACCTGATGATGCACCACTATGATGGCTTGATGAAGTCAGGCAAACTCAAGGGCCGCACCCGCTAAATGGCGTTACTGGCTTTATAAAAACAATTGGTTTCAATCACACCATGATATATCTCAAGACAGACGAGGAAATCGAGATGCTGCGCAAGGCCAACCAGGTCGTTGCAGGCACGCTCGCCGAGGTGGCCAAGTGGGTCGCTCCCGGCGTGACGACCAGGCGTCTTGACCAAATCGCTGAAGAGTATATCCGTTCTCAAGGCTGTACCCCCGGTTTCAAGGGGCTCTACGGTTTCCCCGCCACGCTCTGCACCTCGGTCAACGAGGTCGTGGTCCATGGCATCCCGTCGAACTACGTTCTCGAGGATGGCGACATCGTGTCCTGTGACTGTGGTGCCGTCACCCCCGAGGGGTTCAACGGAGACAGCACCTACACCTTCTGTGTGGGTGAGGTGTCCCAGGACGTCCTGGAGCTGCTGCGCGTCACCAAGGAGTCGCTCTACATCGGTATCGAGCACGCTGTGCCCGGCAACCGCATCGGCGACATCGCCAGTGCCATACAGCATCATTGCGAGCGTCACAACTACGGTGTCGTGCGCGAGATGACTGGCCATGGAGTGGGGCGCAAGCTGCACGAGGACCCTGAGGTGCCCAACTACGGACGGCGCGGAACCGGGCCACTGCTGCGCAACGGCATGACCATCGCCATCGAGCCCATGATCAACATGGGCAGCAAGAACGTCATCACCGAGCGTGACGGCTGGACAACCAGGACGCGTGACCGCAAGCCCAGTGCACACTTTGAGCACTCTATCGCCATTCATCATGGCAAGCCCGATATACTATCATCGTTTGAGGGTATCAAGCAAGTGCTGGGCGACAGGTTCATTTGAGACTGAAATGATTTTTTTAAAGACAGTTATCGTTAATATATAGCATTTTTATGGCAAAGCAGACTGCAATAGAATTGGACGGCACAATCGTCGAGGCCCTGTCTAACGCGATGTTCCGTGTGGAACTCGAGAATGGACACCAGATCACCGCACACATCAGCGGTAAGATGCGCATGCATTACATCAAGATATTGCCCGGTGACAAGGTGAGAGTGGAGATGTCCCCCTACGATTTGACCAAGGGCAGAATCTCTTTCCGATACAAATAACAAAATCACTATAAGACTATTATGAAAGTTAGAGCATCTATCAAGAAGCGCAACGAGGACTGCAAGATTGTACGTCGCAAGGGGCGCCTGTATGTGATCAACAAAAAAAATCCCAAGTTCAAACAGCGTCAGGGATAAAAAAAAGTATTAACTTTGCAAAAATTTTTTGAATTAATATATGGCAGTAAGAATTGTCGGGGTTGATATCCCCCAGAACAAACGCGGCGTGATCGCCTTGACCTACATCTTTGGTATCGGGCGCAGCTCAGCCGCTACAATCCTCAAGAAGGCTGGTGTCGATGAGAACACCCGAGTTAAGGATTGGACCGATGCCGAGGCAGCAGCCGTTCGTGAAGTCATCGGTAACGAATATAAGGTAGAGGGTGACCTGCGCAGCGAGGTGCAGATGAACATCAAGCGATTGATGGACATCGGTTGCTATCGTGGCATCCGTCACCGCAATGGTCTGCCCGTGCGCGGTCAGAGCACCAAGAACAACGCCCGCACCCGCAAGGGCCGCAAGAAAACTGTTGCTAACAAGAAGAAAGCTACTAAATAACATTATTGAATTATGGCTAAAAAGACAGTCGCAGCTAAGAAGAGAGTCGTTCGCGTTGACGGTGTTGGTCAACTGCACGTTCATTCTTCCTTCAACAACATCATTGTGTGCCTCGCTAACAGTGAGGGACAGGTAATCTCGTGGTCATCGGCTGGCAAGATGGGATTCCGTGGTTCCAAGAAGAACACCCCCTATGCCGCACAGATGGCTGCCGAAGATTGCGCAAAGGTCGCTTATGACCTCGGCTTGCGCAAGGTGAAAGCCTACGTCAAGGGTCCTGGCAATGGCCGCGAATCGGCTATCCGCACCATCCATGGCGCCGGCATCGCTGTTACCGAGATCATCGACGTCACGCCGCTGCCCCACAACGGCTGCCGTCCTCCCAAGAGAAGAAGGGTCTAAGAGATTTAGACGCTTGTTCTTCACAGCAAGACACTCGTTTTAACGATTTTATTGATTTAACAAAATTTTTCGCGAATCTCTATCAGTGAATGGATTGCATTTTTTAACGACCTCTCTGCAATCGCGGCTGCACTGAAGCGATTCCAATTCACAATGTTAATTATTTTTTAAGAAAAGACTATGGCTAGATACACCGGTCCAAAAAGTAAAATTGCCCGCAAGTTGGGAGAACCGATCTTCGGTGAAGACAAGTACTTTGCCAAGAAGAATTATCCCCCGGGTCAGCATGGTGCCAACCGTCGCCGCAAGATGTCGGAGTATGGCACGCAGCTTCGCGAAAAACAAAAAGCTAAGTACACCTATGGCGTGCTCGAGCGTCAGTTCCGTAACCTCTTCAACAAGGCTTCGCGCATGAAGGGCGTTACCGGTGAGGTGCTTCTCCAGCTCCTGGAGGCCAGGCTCGACAACATGGTTTACCGTCTGGGCATCGCTCCCACACGCGCCGCTGCTCGTCAGCTCGTGCTGCACCGTCACATCACCGTTGACGGTAAGGTGGTCAACATCCCTTCCTACTCTGTCAGCGAGGGTCAGATCGTAGCTGTTCGTGAGAAATCCAAGTCGCTTGAGGTCATCCAAGACGCTCTGGCTGGATTCAATCACAGCAAGTACCCCTGGATCGAATGGGACGAGAGCCTCAAGGGTGGCAAGTTGTTGCACATGCCCGTTCGTGAGGACATCCCTGAGAACATCAAGGAGCAGTTGATCGTCGAGTTGTATTCTAAACAGTAAAATTTTTATCCATGGCTATTTTAGCATTTCAGAAACCCGACAAAGTCTTGATGTTGGAAGCCGACGATTCGTTCGGCAAGTTTGAGTTCCGTCCTCTGGAGCCCGGCTATGGCGTCACCATCGGTAACGCTCTGCGTCGCATCCTGCTGTCGGGACTTGAAGGCTTTGCGATCTGCAGCATCCGCATCGACGGCGTGCAGCATGAGTTTGCCACCATTCCTGGTGTGAAGGAAGATGTCACCAACATCATCCTCAACCTCAAGAAGGTGAGACTCAAACGCATCGTTGAAGATACCGACACCGAGAAGGCCGTTGTCAAGGTTTCAGGTCAGAGCGTCTTCAAGGCGGGCGACATTGGCAAGGTGCTCAGCGCATTCGAGGTCCTCAATCCCGACCTTGAGATTTGCCACATCGATCCCTCCAGCGGTTTCCAGATCGAGCTCTCGATCAACAAGGGTAGGGGATACCTGCCCGCCGAGGAGAACCGCAACGCCAACGACCCCATCGACGTGATCGCCATCGACTCTATCTACACGCCCATCCTGAACGTCAAGACCACAGTCGAGAACTTCCGTGTCGAGCAAAAGACCGACTACGAGAAGCTCATCATCGAGATCACTACCGATGGCTCAATTCATCCCAAGGACGCCCTCAAGGGTGCTGCCGAGATCCTGATCCAGCACTTCCAGCTCTTTACCGACCGTGAAATCGTTCTCGACAACACCGAGAGCAACGGTAACGAGGAGTTTGACGAGGAGGTTCTCAAGATGAGACAGCTGCTCAAGACCAAGCTTGTTGATATGGATCTGTCAGTACGCGCTCTCAACTGCCTCAAGTCGGCCGAGGTTGAGACGCTCGGCGAACTGGTGGTCTTCAACAAGACCGATCTGCTCAAGTTCCGCAACTTCGGTAAGAAGTCTCTCAGCGAGCTCGAGGAGCTGTTGGCATCGCTCAATCTGCACTTTGGCATGGATATCACTAAATACAAATTAGAAAAAGAGTAAAAAACAATGAGACACAATAAGAAATTCAACCACCTGAGCCGCAAGAGCGCCCATCGTGATGCCATGTTGGCCAACATGACCATCTCGCTCATCATGCACAAGCGCATCATTACGACCCTCGCCAAGGCTAAAGCCCTGCGCATGTATGCCGAGCCCCTGATCAACAGGACTAAGGACGACACCACCGCATCGCGCCGCCTCGTCTTCAAGCACCTCCAGAACAAGGAGGCCGTCAAGGAACTGTTCTCGACCGTTGCTGCCAAGGTAGCCGATCGCCCCGGCGGTTATACCCGCATCCTCAAGCTCGGCAGCCGTCTGGGTGACAATGCCAAGACTTGCTTTATCGAGCTCGTCGATTTCAACGAGGCTATGCTCGAGGCTAAGGGTCAGGAGAAGGCCGCTGCCAAGAAGACCACTCGCCGCAGCCGCAAGAAATCCGCAGCCCCCGCTGCCGAGGCTCCCACGACTACCGAGGAGTAATCAATCGATCAACCAGCGTGCCCCCAAGCGGTGCACGCTAGGTTTTAACGACACAATATTGCAAGAAACCCATCACCGGCCGGTGATGGGTTTCTTGTATCAAGTCGTGCAATGTGATGTTCCCTTGACCAGCGGGAATCAATGGTCGGCTGGTACGCTGGTGGGAGGAAGCATATCCCTCGCGGGGTCATCAGCAGCAGGGGTGGCGGCGCTCGGTTGCATGTTGACTACACCCGGTTGCCCCTTCATGACTGCTTCAAGCAGCTCGTCGTTGGTATTCAATGTGTCCCCGTCGGGCGAGATGACAAACATGGCCTTGTACTGCTGGGCCTCAGGCTTGTCGATGTTCTCGATAACGATTCTCTCCATCGTGTTCAAGTACTGCTTGAGTGCATCGGTGTCATTGGTAGCGGTGATGTCCTGAACCTGTTCAGTGCCATCGTGCAGCACCTTGACAAAGTGGTAGTTCTTGGGCTTCTCGTTGCATGACGTGATCAGGCAGCCACATGCGGCCACAGCAATCAAGATAGCAATGAATTTTCTCATCTTTTACTGTATTGTTTGAGTTCAACAACGATTGATAACGCTCACTCTTTTACTTCCCAGCCCAGGGCACTGGCACCCAGCACGGCTGCGTCGCTCTCCTTGAGTTCGCTGATCAGGATCTTAACCTTGCCCTTGTAGATGCCCAGCACATTGCGGTCAAAGGCCTCCTTCACTGGATTCATGATCAGGTCACCACTCTTGGTCAGACCGCCAAACAGCACAAATGCCTCGGGACTCGAGAAGTTGGTGAAGTCGGCCAGAGCCTCGCCCAGAATCGTGCCCGTGTATTCAAAGATGTCCTTCGCCAGCTTGTCACCAGAGATAGCGCAGTCATACACGTCCTTGCTCGTGATGGACTCGATGTCATACTCGCGCAGCTTGGACGGCTCGTCGCGCAACTCCAGGAACTCGCGTGCCGTGCGGGCAACACCCGTAGCCGAGCAGTAAGCCTCCAGACAGCCCGTGCGACCGCAGCCACACACGCGGCCGTTGGTGCGCTTCACAATCACGTGGCCCAGCTCACCGGCAAACCCGTCGTGGCCGTATACCATCTGTCCGTTCACCACGATACCGCTGCCCACACCGGTGCCCAGCGTGATCATGATAAAGTCCTTCATGCCGCGTGCCACGCCATAGGTCATCTCGCCGATGGCGGCAGCGTTAGCGTCGTTGGTAATCAAGCAGGGAATGCCAAATTTCTTGGTCACCATTTCGGCCAGGGGGATGGGCATGGGCCAGGGCAGGTTGGGAGCCTGGTCAATCATTCCAGTGTAGTAGTTGCCGTTAGGGGCACCAATGCCGATGCCGTTGATCTTGCCATCAGCGTCATTGTCAGCAATCAGGCGAGACAGCTCTGTGTGCAGCTCGTCGATATAGTCATTGAAGTCGCTGTGCTTGCCAGTCTTGATCGAGCTGCTGGCAATCACGTTACCACGGGCGTCCACGATACCGAATACCGTGTTAGTTCCACCCATGTCGATACCGATTACATAAGGTTTAGCCATGATTTTGGTCCTTTTTATAAGTTGATAATCAATTATTCATATACTAAGCCACAAAGATAGTGAAAGCCGAACACAATGGCAAGAAAAAATTGGTTTTTTCTTGCCATTGTTGAGGCGCCTCCTATCTTCGCCGCAGGCAACGATTGGAAAAACTTGCCATTTTACAAGAAAATCCGTAACTATTCAGCGAATAGAGCCCCATGCTAAGTCGCAAAGACGCTAAGTTATTTATTATCAATTTAATATAATGATTGATCGTGGCCAATTCAAAAGTTGTTATTCATAACTACCGCCAATAATCGACAGCAAGTTAACAACCAGAAGCCGTTTATAATCAAAAACTTAGCGTCTTCGCGACTTAGCGTGAGATTTTTCGGCAGATTAATCGCTGAATAGTTACCCCGCTTTTTTTGCGCAAGTGGATTGAAAACATCACTGATAATCAATAAAATAGCAAAACGGGTCTCGAAAAACCCGTTTTGTTTGTTATCGTGATGGATGAGTGTATAGAGGGAGTTGTTTTGTATTACGAGCCGTTGGCTCGTAACATAGTTTGTCCAATAATGGTTAGAAGCTGGCTGAGAGGCGGACGTTGAGTTGGCGGCGGGTGAGGTAGTTGGGGACGGCATACTGGGTATTGTTCACGTCGGTCACCCAGTAGTAGCTGCTCACGTTGCTGATGTCCATGAGGTTAAAGCAGTCCAGCCCGAGCCAGATTTCCTTGAAATGGCTCAGCGGGCCGCTGTGGGGACGGTGCTCCTTGCCCACGAGTTCGTAGCTCATGCCCACGTCTACGCGCTTGTAAGCGGGGTGGCGCACATAGGAGTCGGCCCTCGTCAGGTGGGGAGCCGTGGTGGGCAGACCGTCGCTCAAGATGCCCTTGAGGCTGAACTTCAAGCGCGGAATGTTGGGGAAATAGTCGGTAAAGAACAGTGCGAAGCTGTAGCGCTGGTCGGTGGGACGCGGCACCTTCACGCCATTCAGATCTTCCTGCGTCTTCATCAGCGAGAAGCTGATCCACGAGTCGGTTCCCTCCACAAACTGGCCAAACAGCTTCATGTCGATTCCGGCAATATAGCCCTTGCTCGAGTTCACGCCGCTATACACGAGCTTGAGGTTGTCGATCTCATAGGGGATGAGGTTGCTCAGGTTCTTGTAGTAGGCCTCGGCGGTTAACTTGAAGGGGCGGTCCAGTGCCCTGAAGGTGTAGTCGCTGCCCAGGATCACCTGGATGCTGCGTTGTGACTTGATGTCCTTGTTCAAGAGGATGTTGCGGTTGTTGAGCGTGTCCATCACCTGCTGCCGGTATTCCTTGTAGAACGGGGCCTGGTAATACACGCCGCCCGCCAGTCGCAGCGACAGGTTGCCGTTGCGCTCGGGCACGAAGCCCACGCTCACGCGCGGCGACACCAGCGTCTCGCCGTTGAAGTTCCAGTGCGACACGCGCAGTCCCGCATTCAGCGACCAGTAGCCTGCACTCGACTGGATGCGCCACGTGTCCATCAGCCAGCCTGCCACGCGGGTGGTGTTCAGGTCATTGCTCGACGTCTCGCTGAAGATGACATTCACCTGGTCGGCAATGTGGGGCAGCGAGTAGCCGGCACTGTCACGCCACTGCCACTGGCGGGAGCGGTCATAGATGTCCTCCTTGCGCAGCGACAGGCCATAGGCGATGCTGTTGTTGTTCAGCCCGATGGTGCCCTTGAGCGAGATGTCCATCACGTTCATCTTGAGGCGGGTGCGCTCATGCTCGTGATACTTGCCCACACCCAGTTCCTGCCCGGCCTGGTCCAGCCAGTACTCGCCGTGGATGTCATAGGCCACCAGCTCGTCGGTGCGGTAGCCCGACCCTTGCAGCGTCAGGCTCGTGCCCTTGTCGTTGAACAGGTAAGTGGCGGCAGCTGCGCCAAAGTAGGTCTGGAACTTATCCTTCTCATAGCCGTCAAAATAGACGGTAAACGACCTCACCACGTCGCTCGTGCCAAAACTGGTCTCGCGGTTCACCGGCGTGAAGCGGTAGTCGTTGATGCTCACGTTGCCCAGCAGCGACAAGCGCAGCTTGGCAGTGGGCTTGAAGACCAGGCTTGCCTGGTAGTCCAGGTACTGCGGGTCATACTCGCCCTTGCTCTCCAGTGAGCCCATCAGCGACGAGTTGCGCTTGTAGCGCAGGCCGTGCATCTGTGAGTAATGCCCTGTGCTGTGGCCCAGCATCAGGCTGCCGCCTTGCAGGCTGGCGGCAATGGCCCCCTCAAACGACTGGGGCTCTCGATAGGTGATGTCCAGCACCGACGACATCTTGTCGCCATAGGCGGCACTGAAGCCGCCCGTCGAGAAGTCCACCTTGCGCACCATGTCGGGGTTGATGATGCTCATGCCCTCCTGCTGGCCCGAGCTCACGAGCTGCGGACGATAGACCTCGATGCCGTTGATATAGACGCTGTTCTCGTCATAGGAGCCACCGCGCACCATGTACTGCGAACTCAGCTCATTCTTGGAGCTCACGCCCGCCATCGTGGTCAGCACGGCCTCCACACTGCCGCCCGATGCGTCGGGGGTGCGCTTGAGCATTTCCACGTCGATGCCCTGCATGGTGTTGGTCTGCTTCTTGTATTCGGTAATTTCCACCTCGCCCAGCTCCAGCGTCTTCTCGGTCAGCTTCAGGTTGAGGGTCACTGTCCCCTCGGGCTTGATGAGCTGGCGTGTCACTGTCGTGTAGCCCAGGCACGAGAACTCGACCCTGAGCGTGTCGGCCTTGGGAACCGTCAGCTCATAGGCACCCTTGGTGTCGGTGTTGGTGCCCACGGCGGTGCCCAGCAGGCGCACCGTCGCAAACTCGATGGGCTCGCCGGCGGCGTCAACCACCTTGCCGGTGACCTTGACTTGAGAAAACACGGTGATGGCACACAGCAGGCACACCATCAGCGTTAATATGCGGAACTGGAATTTCATTGACTAATTAGGCTATTATAGCATTATAACGCAAGAAACAGAGGATTAGTATTTTTGTGCACCCACCTTTTTCCCTCAGTTGGAGAAGAGGGAGAACAGGTCGCGGGCGTTCATGCGGGTGTAGCCGCTGGGAATGGTGTGGTCAATTTTTACATTGCCGTTCCAGTCAATGTTCTTGTAGGTGAGCGTCAGGTTGAGCTGTTTTTTCTCGATGGTTCCATTCACCTTGATGTCGTGAGCGATGTTGCCGGCATCGGTAGCTTTCACGTCACTGTACTTGACTTGATAGGCGTTGGTCGTGCTGCCCTCGGGCACGATGTTGAGCGTGACGATGCGATTCGACTTGTCATAGGCAAAGGCATAGCTGTAGCCCCTGTAATGCTCGTTGGCGTTCACGATGCATCCGCTGCCTGCCTGGCCTGCCGTTACCTGGTCCTTGAGCTCATCGCTCAAGGTTCCCTTGCCAATGATGAATGCCCTGCCCAGGAACATATCCTGGACATCGCTCACGGTGACGGGGATGCCGGCTGTGAGCAAGGATACTTTCTCGGCAATGTAGCGCTTGTGGACCTTGTCCACGACATACACGCTGTCGGCCGTAATCAACAGCCTGCCCACCTCGATGCCCAGTACTGGCCTGAGCGAGATGTAGATGTCCCGGTTGCGCACCATGCGCACCTGCACCGACGACGAGAACGTGCTGCCGGCACTCAGCTTGATGTTGCCGCCGGTCTGCATCGTTTGCCAGTTGCCCAGCGATGCAATGATGGTGTTGAGCGGGCTGGACACGTCGGGGGGCGTCGCCGACGTCGTGGTCTGGTCCTGGGGTAGGGGGGCGGCGGCTCCCCGCTTGACGGTGCCGCAAGAGGTCATCAACATGGCGGCTGTGATGAGAGAGAGGAGAATGGTGATGTGGCTGTTGCTGTTATTCTTCATAATATGTCTTGTCTTTTACCTTGCGTTGCAATGATTCGTCATCGGGGTCAAGTTCCAGAGCCCTGGACCACTGCTCGATGGCGGCCTCCTTGTCATCGTTGAACCACAGGATGTCGCCATAGTGCTGCAGCAGGTTGACGTCATCGTCGGCCAGCTCGACCGCCCGCTTGATGTAGAGCAGGGCCATTCGGTAGTCTCCCATGGCATAATAGACCCATGCATAGGTGTCGATGAAGTTGGCATTGTCGGGGTTTTGCTTGACGGCAATGGCCGCCATGCGCTCGGCTCGGTCCAGATCTTCGCCCCGTTGAGCCAGGAAGTAGGCATAGTTGTTGAGGGCACTCGAGTTGTTGGGATCCAGTTCCAGGGCCTTTTCATAGCACTTGACGGTGGTGGAGTCGTCTTTCAGCTCGCTGTAGATGTCCCCGATGCCGGTGATGATTTCGGCCTGCATGGTGACATCGGCGCTATCGACCATGAGCAGGGCTTCCTTGTAGGTCTCGATGGCCTTTTGATATTCTTGCATCTGGTGATAGCACCCCGCCACATACCTGCGCAGGTTGATGTTGTCGGGATTGTATTCCAGTGCCTTTTGCGAGGCTTTGATGGCGGCAGGGTAGTTGTTATCCATCATGTTGAGGATGACCATGTTGCGCCATCCGGCAGTGTCGGTGGGGTTCACGTCCAGGCTATAGCCCAGTTGCTCGATGGCCCCCTTGTAGTCCTGCATGGTGAAGAAGTACTCGCTGTAGAGCTGGTGGATCTTGGCCTCGTGCGGATGCTGCTGGATGAGTACGGTGAACAGGCTGTCGATGCGCTGGGTGGTATCCTGTCGGGACAGCTGCTGGCGGATGTAGCTCAGCAGCACATCAAGCTTGGTCTCCACATCCACCTGCTCGGCAGTGAGGGCATTGTAGATCTGTTGCTCATATCCCGCACTGTCACCCGCCTGCTTGCAATACTCGGCACGTGTCAGGTAGATGTAGCCGTTCTCGGGCGCACTCTCTTGGGCGCGGTCCAGATAGTACAGGGCACTGTCGGTCACTCCATAGTGCTGGAACAGGCCGCTCATGGCGATGTTGTAGGTCGCGTTTTGCGGCGCAGTGTAGAGTAGGGCTCGCATCTCGGCAAGGGCTCTGGCACTGTCGTTCATCGCCATGTAATTGTCGATCTTGCTCGATGTGATCTGGATAGCGTCGCCAAACAGGGCCGCGATGCTATCGTAGGTGGCATTGCTGCGCTCATAGTCGCCCGAGCGGGAATAAGCCTCGGCCAGGCGCACCTGCAGCTCCAGCCGGTTAGGGTTGAGTTCATTGAGCAGCTTGATGGCCCGCAGGGCCTCCTCGGGGTGCCCCAGGCGCATGTTGGCATCGCTGTAGAAGGTGGTCTCATACAGGTCCTCGGGCTGGGCGTCAAAGTGCTTCTTCATCAGTTCCAGGCCACGCTCGCAGCGTTCCTGGGTCGTGTTGTTCATCCTGAGCAAGCACATGCCCATGTAGAACGAGATGGCCGTGTTGGTCGAGTCCAGCTCGTGGGCATGGGTCAGCAGGTCATAGAAGGCGTCATAGTTGCCCTTCAGCTTCTCGCTCTGTGCCTGCACAAATATGTATTCGGCCTTGCGCTGGTCGGTCAGTGGCACCGTCTTGGGGACAGTATTCTTCTTCCCTGCGACGGCAGTCAATGCCAGTAGCACAATCATCAATATCGCTATATGTCGTTTCATCAGCTATCAGTTGTCTGTCATCAGCTATCAGTTGGCGGATGCCAATTCCTAATTCCTAATTCCTAATTCCTAATTATTTCGTGCCCGTGTGCCCGAATCCGCCCGCACCGCGTTCCGTCTCGTCCAGGTTCTCGACAACGGTCCACTCCACGGTGCTGTGGCGGGCAACCACCATCTGGCAGATGCGCTCACCGTTCTCGATGGTCTGCGGCTCGTTGCTCAGGTTGACCAGAATGACCCCGATCTCGCCGCGGTAGTCGGCATCGATGGTGCCGGGTGTGTTCAGCACCGTCAAGCCGCGTTTCAGGGCCAATCCGCTGCGCGGCCTGATCTGGCACTCATAGCCCTCGGGCAGAGCAATATAGATACCCGTGTGCACCAGCACCCGCTGCAAGGGCTGCAACGTCAACGGCTCGTCGAGCCATGCCCGCAAGTCCATGCCCGCGCTCAATGGTGTGCTGTACTGTGGCACCTCATGCGGTCCACGGTTCACAATCTTCACGTCAATCTTCTCCATAATGAAGTGTTAGGTTTAAAATGCAAAGTTACATTAAATAATATTATTGATGACATCTTGTGCCATTTTTGTTTTAAAACAAGAATCTATTCAGGCGGCCATGACAAGTCATTGGACAAATCAAAACTGTCTAAGTTTTTTACAAATCTTCGATTTTTTCATGGTTAGCAACGCTTTTTTAGTAAAATTTTTTTCCAGTAGTTATTTTTGCGGTACATTTGTTGACAGAAACCAATTAACCAATTATCATGAAGAGATTATCACATTTCATTTTGTGTCTATTGATGGGGTTGCTGGCTATGGCCCAGATGCCCGAGTTGGCTGTTGAGCAGCATCTTGAGGACTATGACTACGCCGTGAAGTATCTTGAGGACAATTATGCGGGATTCCCCAACAAGGTTGTTGATAGCACGCGTGCCGACTATGAATCGATGAGGGACCGCCTGCGCACCCAGGTCAGTCAAGGTGAACTCACATGCTGGGAAGCCGTCGCTGCTTATACCGCATGGTTTGATGATTTCCACACGAGATTGTGCTTGAACTATGGTGACAGTGATGGAAAGACCAGGCAATATAACGAGAAATACTGGCCTCGCAAGAAGATCCACTATGAGCAGTTGATGGAAGAATACCGTCCGCAACCTATCGCCTGCAAGGTGACCGACAAGACCTTCCTGGTGCGTTTCCCCTCCTGCTACGGCACTCCCGGAATGGAGTGGATCAAAGGCTCGATAAGCGATTTCAAGGCTTCGGGTTGTGAGAATCTGATCATTGACATCCGCGACAATGGCGGCGGTTCAGACACTTACTTTAACCCTTACTGGGAATTGCTCTATGACCATCCTGGAACTCAGCCTGCTGTTGAGTTCCGCAATACGCCCGAACACAGGAAATTACTGCTGGAGAGTTTCCGTGAGGGCGGCCTGCCAGAGCCCTTGATCACTGCGATTCAATCTGTGTTCCCGATGATTTCCCAAATTCCCTATCTACCCATCGGCATTGTGAGCCAGTTCCTGTTTGTCAAGGACCATGACTTCTCGATGCAGGACATGATGGGCATCCTGGGCTCTCTGGGTTCGTCAAGCGATGCCTTCTCCACGATGACCTTCAGCCGTGACTCAATGGACAGCTCGGTGCGCAGGGCCGCATTAATCATCGATAATGGTGTGGCCAGTTCGGGCGAGCAGATGGTGAGGCAGATTCGCCTGACCAGCGACCGCACGACGATTTATGGA
>Ga0247611_10004247_pt1 | contig 20085 bp, 26 predicted proteins | sample 177DNAGHGhighgp2_FD_192422 | JGI IMG/M metagenome (GOLD analysis project Ga0247611, IMG submission 192422) | Sheep rumen microbial communities from Palmerston North, Manawatu-Wanganui, New Zealand - 1770 DNA GHGhigh gp2 | ecosystem: Host-associated > Mammals > Digestive system > Stomach > Rumen...
GCATGGAGACAATTTGCTCCTGGGCAGATCTGTTGAAGCTTGTCATATGTCAAGGAATTCATGTCATAGGTATGTGTATAAACATCATAGGGCTTGCCATATGCAACATCCAGAAGTCCCATAAAACCGGAAGATGCATTTCCATTCGCCCAATAGCTTCCCGCAAGGCTTGTATATCCAAGAGATTTTTTTGCTTTTGGCGCATAATAAAGACCATAGCCAAACATTTTTCCTGTAATTACCGCATTGGTTGGCCGCAGCACAAGTCCCATCTGAAGAATAGACCACCAATTTTCGTTTCGTGAACCGTGGAACAACAGCCGTGTATCTGTGATATTGTTCTCTGCAACGAACTTATCAAACCTCTCCTGTGTCTTGAGATTCGTAACCTTCCAAGCGCGATAGAATTTATCATGGCAAGACCCAAGTGCCGCTTTGATTCTGGCAATATCCTCTTTGTCACATTCCTCAATAACAAGTCCGAGCTTTTCAAGAATCGTTTGATCGTTCTCATAGGATTCAGGCACATCATCTGACGTATCCTCTTGCACGCTCTGGCGCTGAACGACCTGCCCCTTCATAACATCCAGAAGCTTTTGCTCGCGGTCGATGATCTTTGTAAGTTCTGAAGTATCTTTTGCCATATATGAATTTACGTCATACATGCGGCGCGGGATTGTTGTGAAAAGTTTGATAAGAGCAGTATTAAACTCTGTGATGCTATCAATGAGAAGAAGGTTGTCAATAACCTCCTGCGCTGAATCCACCATTGCCTGAGTCACTTTGTTTGAAGAAACCGTGTAATTCTCCTGAATGACCTTGCGAGCCATGTTCTGGAGCCTATCGACGATTTCGGCAATGGCAGGATTATCAATAGGCTTGTACTCTCTCTTCTGCTTTTTCGGCTTCTTAACGGTGATCAAATCTTGGACTAAATCTGTCTGATCGACATAACCTTTTTTGATCTTTTCATTGTATTTTGCGTTCCACTGGCTCTTGGAATACTGACGAGTTTGAGAACTGCTTCCTATTCGGCCATATGTAGCAGTCCAAAAATCTCCGTTTGGCGTCATGTCGTAATACTTATTATTATTCGCGCCGGCAGCAACCATCACAAGATGGATAGGAACATAATCTGGCATCGCACTTAAAGATAACAAACGAGGATTTCAATATCCGTATCCTGGAAAACATCCTCAATGACTTCCTTAACTTCTTCCCAATTCATTTTATCAAGGCCGCAGCCGATCCGAGGCATAGCGAGCTTTTTGATATAGAATGTTTCACACTGATCTTTCATATCTATCAAAGCATCATAAAGATCATCATATGTCGGCTTATGAAAATAACGCGCCTTTGTAACAAGGTTGAATACGTTATCAACTAAAAGAGCACGACCAACATTTGCCGATTTTCTTCCTTCCGGAATCGCATAATCACGATGGAGCTTAAACCGCATATCGTATACTTCGTTAAACTTTTTAGCAATTCCGGCACCAAGCGCATAATCGCCGCTGATGCAATGCGCGAGATAGTATCCCTGTGGGACAGAAAACAGATCCTGTTTCGTTTCAATAATAGTCATATATACTCCTTTTATATATTATTCATAATGATATAGCTTGTAATCCAAAGCTCTTTTGTTCCTGGAACGGAGACCCATTCCCCGTCCTCATTCTTTTTTACTTTTGGTTTCGATTTTGTCTCGGCAATTCTGAGGATATCCCCTTTTTCAAGCTTCTGCTTATTGAATGTCTTTTTATCAATTTTGCAGTCAAGCGTTGTACCGTTTTTTAAGGAGTAAAGCTTCAGCTTCGGGGAATATTTTGTGTCAACTTCGACGACAGCGGCCATACCTTTGTATCGATCATCTTTGATAGAGATATACCCCAGGTATTCGACCTGCGCCGTGATCGTTTCCTTTAAGCTGCGAGGATTCGATTTTACTTTGCTTAAAAGATTTCTCAGAAAAGATTCCATGTCCATGTTGTTCAAAAGCTTTTCTGTTACACTCGCTGCATAAGGTGAAGCCTCTTCCAATGTAACTCCAATGGATTCAAGCTCGGTCTTCTTAAGACTCTTTCTCTCTGACAGGGAGTTAAAAAGCTCATACTGTTTCAAGAGTGTATTTGCGTCGCCAAATTCCACAAAATAGTCAAGCTCAATCAAAATACGAATCTGATTCTTTTTAGCCGTAGTCTCTGAGGAAATATCATACAGCAAATCTGCAAAACTGTTATAATGATTATCTCGCAACTCGTACAGCTCGTCCGCCATTTTCGCATTCATTTCCTTGATGCTCTCAATGCCTTTATAAATGCTGTTATCATCGCGTGAAATAGCATAATCAGCTTTTGAATATCTAAATTTAATAGGCTTTAATTCGATATTGAAGTATTTGAGTTCATCGGTAAGACGCATAGTACGCTCTGAATCACCGGAATAATATTTCAATGCGACAGTGTAATATTCAAGCGGATAATGGGATTTCAAATAAGCTCCGTAGAGACTGTCGTAGGCATAGGAGAGAGAATGGCTGGCGTTAAAAGAATAACGCGCTGCGTCTTCCACAACTGACCACGTTTCCTGGAATCCGTCTTCCCTGCCTACCCGGTTCACCCAGCCTTGAATCAGTTTTTCTTTTAACTCCGCAAGTTCTTCCTCTTTGAACTTCTTTTTCGCTATCTTTTTGATGATGTCATAAGATCCGGTTTCAGGAATTCCAAGCCAAATCAGGTACTTCATGATAAGCTCCTGATAGATCATGCGGTGATTGCCTTCTTTCAGGATCTCGTCAAGTTCAGGAACTCCGGTCGTATAAGGCTTGCGGTCGATAAAATCCTGCAGAAGACTTGCACAGCCTGGTCGGATTATGGCGACAAACGCGGACATTTCGGATACGTTTTGCGGCTTATATGTCATGACGGTGCTTGTGCCAAACTGAGAATCCGCCTGGTTGATGGTGCTGGTCAAACCTTTAGCATATACCTCGAAGGTTTTGTCATCCAGAAGCTTATTGAATTCACTGATTGTAGGGATCGGAATGCCGGCAAGTTTGCAGACATCGCGGATGATTGCCCAGACCGTTACTGTAAGATACCTTTATACCGCCTCTTTCGAGGTACTTTAACTCTGATTTAACAGACGGAGTAGACTATACCATGCGCTTTTCAGCGCCGCCCATTATAGTCGTTGAAGGTCTTTCAAATGAAATTTCCCTGCTGATTGCCCATTTTTCAGCATTTAGGATTTCTCCATGTGCCATCTCTCTACTTGTTTCTGTTTTCACTCCATGTAGGCAAGAGAGCTTTAGGGGTTTCCAGCAATTTAGAGCGTTTTCACTACCATGTTTCCATGATAGGCGACTATTTGTTAATCGTTTTTGAGATACTTATAATGATCACAGTTAATACCATCAAGCATGCAGCAGATTTCGCCTTTACTTGTTCTGATTAAACCAAGTTCTTTCCTGACTGGTTTATCATAGAGAAGCATACTGCAAGGGCTTTCTGAAACACTTTCAATAACACCAACAAAAATCTTGCTGTCTGCAATCAGCTTTCTCCATTTTGGATCATCTTCATAGATTTCTATGTTTTTTGCGATATCGTCATACTCTTTAATGTCTTTGCCGATGCCTTTGCAGTAGGCGCGGAATGCGGACGCATCCTGCAGAGGTTTCCAGGACAGCATCCAAGCGCAGTTTTCTTTGCCAAGAAGATCCTCTGTTGCGCGGATAAACGGGACACGATCTGTTGTATTAAGGTCGATGTCGGGTAAACTACGCGTGCCCAGGATTCTTTCCACCGACATAAACCTTGTCGGAAACAGCGTGATCGGCGCTGAAATTCTGTCTATATCTGTAAGGCCGAGAAGCTTGGTGATGTAAAAGCTCGGCGCGGAACCACGGCCTGTATTGGTCAAGCGACCGTCGTATTTCTCCTGACCTGTCTTCGCTACATGGTAGTCAATCAGGAAATAGTTAGCCATGTTCGTTTTTTCAACGATATCAAGCTCATACTGGATAGCATCTGTGTATTCCTTCCATCTATCGCGTGGGATGTTGACACGTTCCTTCCGCCAGCTCTGCCGCAGAATTTCACGCAGGTCATCCATCGGGTGTTCTGAGACTGACGGCAGCTTGATATCATCGTTTATCAGGGTAATCGGCTCACAGTCATCAAAAACCAATGTCGCATCTAAAGCCGCACGAACCTGATTCTTTGTTAAGACTCCCTGTTTTTTATAGCGTTCATAAATCTCATCCTCACTTGGATAATCAAGGAGCATTTTTTCTTCATGGCTTACCTCGGAATCCTTTGATTTACTAAAATCAATGCCTTTTGCTTTTTGAAATATTTCTCTGTTTTTAGCATCAAAAGGATAGATATAATGGCTGTCGTTTGCATGGATGATCGGGATTCCGGTTTCAGCACTTAAATTAAGAAGTCGCTGATTACATTGTTTCTGAATATCAAGATCATGATCTTGCACTTCAAGAAAGAAGTTATCTCCAAATTTTCGATGAAGAGCAAGAATCAACTCTGTGTTATCCCAAATGCCAGCAACACATGCCGTTGTAACGATAATACTTTTGGGATCAAGGTCAAATAGAAGCTTTCTGTCAATGCGCGGCCTGTAATAAAAACCAGTTGTATGCGCCTCGGTCATCAGATCGTTGATTTGCATAACGCCATCATTGTTTTTTGCAATCAGGATCAGGTGGCGGTTGCTTCTGTCCTTCTCAAAGCGATCCGGAACATAATAAGCCTCCATGCCGTAGCACATTTTGAGATCGTATTTCTTTGAAAGCTCCAGCCATTCAAAAATATTACCGGTTACACCATGGTTTGTTGTAAATACTGTTTTATGCCCAAGCTCGACAGCGCGTTTACAGTATTCCTCCGGCTTTGTGATGGAGTCCGCCATCCACGGATTTCCATAGTGGTCATGCTTATGATAATTATTATACATGCATCACCCTGCTTTCTCCTTTAGCGTTTTCTGATATTCACAGGAGTTCCGGAAATTGCACAGATTGGAGCAATAAAAATAATCCTGTTTCGGTTTGAATTCTTCTTCCTGATTGATTTCGGAAATTGTATTGGAAAACCAGTCAAGAGCCTCTTTGTAATCCTTCTCGTCGAACGGAATGCGTGCGAGACTACCGCCGTCCTTGAAATGATTCCAGATGATTTCCTCCGGAAGCTCTCCGTAGATTTGTTTTACCGCGTGGCAGTAGAGATACATCTGCTTTTTATACAGGGAAAAGCTTGCTTCCGACTTCTTCTTCAGATCTCCATTCTGCTTGAACGGATACTCGGAGCTTTTATGGTCAAGAACGCTTATCCTGCCGGTCTTTTTGCTGCGGAGAAGAAGGTCGATGAACCCAATGAAATGATGCTCGCAAAGCTTGAAATTTACTTCAAGCTCGACACCGATGATGTCATACGCATCCAGCCAGGATAGGTCAAGATTCATAAAGTAATCCAGAATCGCCGCTTTTGTCTTTGTCATTGTCGAGAGCTTTGTCATATAAAAGATGTGCTCGTGATAATGATCCAGAAAATACCGATATGCATCCTCCTGCTTCAGCTCCCCGCTGAAAATTAGAGCCAGGATTTCATGCACATAACTTCCGATTTCGGCATAATAATTCCCCTCTGATAAATAAAGCGCATCATCCTGTACGACATAGTTCAGATAATACTCATAGGCGCAATGCCCAAAGCAACTTACGCGTGAATAAGACCAGCGAGGAGCTTCATTATTCTTTTGTTCGATTTCTTACACCACCTTTCTCTTTGCCGCGTACAGGGCTTCCCAAACTTCAAGGCCGCAATCCGCAGGCGCGTTTTTCGCTGATTTGCCGCCAAGCAAACCCTCTTTATCTTCTATAATATATACATTTGTCACACGCCGGAGGCGGTCAATGTTTTCTTTTACTTCCCCATGCCAATAATCAACATCGGAATCATAGGCAAAGACAACATTTACGCGGAGCTTTATAAGCAAGCTGATTTGTTCCGGCGTTAGAGTATGCTTCTCTGCGGAGGCACAGTTTTTATAACCCCACGCATATGCCTTCATGACGCTTTTAATAGATTCAAAAATGATAATCTCGTTTTTCTCTTTTACGGATCGAAGCGTTATGTTCAATCCCTGGAAATAATCCATTGTACCGACTTTATAATAATTTATATATTTCGGTAATCCCAATTGCTTATAATTCTCATATCTTGTGCGGCCTTTTATGTTTATCAGATTTCCATCGAGGTCATAAACAGGATACACAATGCGATTTCCGTAATCATCCAGGCGAATATCAAAAAGCGAAAGCATATCTTTACTGATTCCCTCATTCTCCCATTCTGTGATTTCCTCATGCTTGAATTTATCCCATGCTTCGGGCGAAATGAGAGGATGCTGCTCTGTGTTTTTTGAGGCTGGATAGAGCGCACGCTTCCATGTTCTCAGGAATTTAACAGTGCGCGACTGGCACATCTTGCTGAGGTCTACGTTTGCTATGCCTGCCGCTTTTTCAACGGCGTCTTCAAAATCAAGGTCTTCATAATCCATCAGAAAACCAATAATGCCACCGCCTCTGCCGCACGAAAAACAGTAATACTTATTTTCCTGTGGATTAATGGATAAGGATGGGGTTTTATCTTCATGCAATGGGCAATTTGTAAAATAGTTATCTCCGCGTTTTTTGAAGTCGAAATTGATTTGGGCATAGGCTAACAGATCTGTATTTTGATTGATCTGTTGTAATACTTCTTCATCGTATTCCAATGCCTATGCCTCCTTATTAAAAGTTTTCGTCACGTTGATGTTGTGTAGCTTCAACAATTGTTGCGACAGACCCATCAAACAAAAAGTCTATGTATTCATCTTCATCATCCAACGCCATGGATTCGCCGATACGATTAAAAATAATTTTTGCAAAGGCATTCCCGCATTCCATACCGTCACGGGCAATCATCTCCTGTGTTTTGAAGCCCCATTTGATGCCGACAGACACATACATATTGATTTTTTCGCTGTCCGCAGTCTCACCGCCGCGATTCAACTGACACGCGGCGAGCACGGGGAGATTGAGCTTGCCGGCAATTTCATTTTTCAGGTAATCTGTCATTTTGCCAAGAGCGTTGTAATTATCTCCTGTGCTTTTTTCGTTGCTTTTCAAATAATCATAGACAACAAATTGTAGCCCCATGCTGTTTTGCAGGGAACGGCAGACGGAGAAGAACATTTCAAGACTCATGCCTGGATCATAGATATGTACGAAAGGCTGATTTTTCAGCCATTCCTTCCATTTTTTAATTTTCTCATATTCATCCGGTGTATATTGCTTTCTTGAAATGCTGTTGAACTTAACACCGCTCAAATGACTTAAAAGGCGCGTGACATAGAGCTTATCGCTCATTTCGCTGTCATAAACGACGGTCGGTATTCCCTGTTTCAGCATATGAACAGTTTCATTGAGGAGGAACATTGATTTTCCTTGTTTTTTATGCGCCTGGATCGTGACGACTTCTCCTGGCTCATAGCGGAAATAGCCGGAGAACGATTCGTATTTTGATTCAATCCCATGCTCTGCTGAATCCTCAATCGTCCTCCATATCTCATCGATTTTATCGCCTACGGTTTGGATCTCGCCGCTTGTGATGTATTTCTGTGTCAGGTTATCAAGAGAGCTGTATGTGTTGGAGCTCAGTACATCCAGATCGACGGATTTATTAAAGCAATCGGATTCGATCTTATGCAGGGTCTTTACAAGATCTCTTTTGAAGGATAGGGCAACCACATTGTCGGCGAGCATTTTGTATTCTTCAAGCGTATGACGTGCCGTTTCTTTATACAATTCCACAAATTCCTGGATGGAGGGGAGATTGTATTTTTCAACTGTCTTTTGAACCGCCTTATTTGATTGCAGCTTGCTGGATATATTATAGGCGTCGATATTGCTTATTCCGCTTGCGAACAGCTCCTGAATTGCCCAAAAAACACATCCATTCTCCACGTTATAAAAGTAATTCGGTTTGAGATATTCAGTATGCGCGATATAGTCAGGATGATAGATCAAAGTGCCGATTACACCGCTTTCACTTTGTATATCTGATAACTCGTTCAGATCCAAACTATCACCTCACGTTTCCTGCTTCTTTCCCGAACGAAGAATGCTCCCAAATCCGGCAGGCTTTTGCGGCTGAGAAGATTTCTGCGTCGGTACTTCCTCTTTCTCAAATTCTTGCTGCGGAACAACAAATTTAGAATGATCTATTTTCTCAAGCTTGTTTCTTGAATAAGCATCGCGGATTTCCTGACGCTCGACATAGTATTGAAGCCCATTGGGAAAATGAAGCTTCATTTTGTTTTTAATGACATAATCAACAGTAAACACGAGGTAATCAGAAGTAAGGCCGCGAGAAATATAATCGTTCAGAACACTGTAAAGATGGCTGATGGATACCGCCCTGTCGATGTGCAAGATCCATTGATTTTTGATATACTGAAAATCCTGCTTTTCCGCGTCCGTTCGCTTTGATTCACGTTTTTTCTTTTCGTAGCAGTCAATATGCCAGTAATATCCTTTTCCTGTTACCTTATATTCATCCTTTTCAAGATCGATTTTCTTTCCATGCGGACACGCTGCATATCGGCAGGTTCTGATTTGATTTGCCATTATTCATCCTTTTCTATCAAATAAGTTGCCTCAAGGTCTGCTTCATGCACGGCAAGGATCAAAGGATAGACGCGAAGAGCCGCAGACAATGTGTTCCAATTTTCTTTTGGCTCCGTAAATCCCATATGCCATCTGATTGCATAGCGTTCTGCGGGAGAGAGCTTTATAAACTGCTCGATCATCATGACGCTTTTCTCGCCATGACCGTATGGAAATCTATCATTCACCGTAAAGCCCGGAACCGTTTCCCAATCAAAGCGCCCGTTGGAATCCGATTTTTTACCGTGATCGCTGTAAACCTTCTTATTCTTATACTCAATTTCATAGGTATATGTTTTGCAAAGGTCATGGAGAAGGGGGATCAGAATAAGACTTTCTTCCGGGATCTGATCCAAAACGGACTGCCAGATCCCGCCTGCTTTCTTTGCGCAGAGGCAGTCATACACATTCAGGCTGTGTTCCAGCAAACCTCCCTCATGGCAGTTATGAAAGCGTGTGCTTGCCGGCGCAGTGTAGAAATCAGACTTCCGAATAAATTCAATAAGTTTGTCCATGCCGTCCCTGTTGCATGAAAGCAGCAGGGACTCAAAACGTTCGATATCATTTTGCATGGTTTCTTACCTCTCAAAATGGAAGATCATCCGGATCGCTCTCCTCTTCGGTCTTTGTCGGCTTGGAAGAGGGCTTTTTCGTGGTCTTCGTGCTCGCCTTTGCTTTGCGCTCTTTGTTTTCATCGGGAACATCAAATGCAAAAATAGTATAGTTGTGATAACCCTTTTTGTTCTTTGCGTCATAAGGGGTTGTGGCTTCGCATGAAGTAATCTGAATCGTCACTCCCTTTTCCGTAACATCGAGAGTTTTTGCTTTTTCATGCGCTGCGCCGATCAAACGGACAAACCCATCCTGAAAGTCCGTCTCATATCCATCCTCGTCCCTGCGCTTCTTGCTCGTGCTCACCTTTGCGACAGAGTAATTCCCTTTGTCTTCGATTGTCCAAATGCGGGCAAAGCCGCCTCTGCCTTCACTGTCTGCCTGTCGAAATCCCATATTTTTTTACCTCACTTTTTCATTCTGAGAGCAAGAAGACTGCTCTTCAAATTTTCAAGAACATCCGCGTTGTTGATGTTTGCGATTTTACCGGAGGCCGCAGCCTCATCGAGATCGGGGTTTGCTGCCTTTTCAGCCTCAATGCAGAGAGAAATAACCTTATCTTTCATGAGATCGGATACGGCGGATTTTTTCTTTGCGAGCTCACGAATCTCCTCCTGAAGCTCATTGACCTTGATAAGCTCCTCCGGGAGATCTTCACCGCGATAGATATACAGGCCGAGACCATGCAGCGCGAGCGCCTTTACAAGACAGCGCTTGATGCTCTTATTGGCATCCACGCTCGTAATCTTCTCAACCGGAATGGCCTGATTGCGGTGATCCATAATGGCAAGCGTTTCCGTGTATGTAAGATCGTTGATTGTCACGGATACCTCGACCCAGCCGGACTTGCCGTCGTCATGCCAGGGACGTTTATTCTCGAATTCATCCATCACCTGCGGATGAACGACGGCTTGCGCGTCTGGATAGATTTTCTTTACTTCCGCCCACGCTTCCGCCCAGGGAAGATAAGACAGATTGTTTTTCTCTTTTGATTTCTCTGATAAATCAAGACTGTTTAACGTTTCAAAAACATTTGACATTAATCTTCAAAACATCCTTTCATTTTTTCATTTGTCTTTTTATTCTATTCTTTCGTTGTTTTTATATACTTGTTCAAAATAACGAATTTAATCTAAATCAATGAGCATAAAGATCCGCAGCATGAAGGATTAAGACATCATCAAACCATTTGCCAAGTAACTTTTCGTCTTTTTTCTTTGCCTTCTCTGATTGTTTCCACGACATAAACGGATGCATGTGATAATAAATCATGGTAGATATATAGCAAATATCTCTTTCGGAAAATTCCCCATTGTCCAGGTAGAACATAGACTCATATGCGCCGCAGCAATGATGCTGGTAATAATGACATTCGCCATCACATTTCCCTTTTGCATTTCTTCTTGTCTTTGTATAAAGCTTTCCGACATCATGCAGAAGCGCGGCGATTAATAAATTAAAATTATCAGGCGCATGCTGCTGTATGTACTCGCCGCATTTTGTGCAATGCTCTCCGAGTGTAAGAGTATGGTGGCTATTTTCCTGATCAAATGCATTTGCAATCTCGAAAAATTTGTTAAGACTGTAATAAGCTGGCCGAGTTGAAGTATTATGATCGCCATTTGAAAGATATCTGAAACGATATAAAATCTCATCAAATCCTTCTCCGTAATGCGGAGGAGTAAAGTTCAAATACATTCTACGAATCACTTCATCAGGAACTTCCCGCATTCTTTGATGATTGTTTCTGATACAGGCGTCATACTCAGTTGCAATCACGATACAAGCTTTCTTACAACGAATATTTGACAGGCTGTTCAAAAAGCTTACACGTTCTTTTGACTTTATATTTGTTGCATCGTAGATTACATCATGACCAGCTTTCAGATCATCCTTGATTCTTCGATGAAGCTCTTCAAACAGTTTACTATTATCTCCTTGCTGTGAAGCATCGCCATAAAGCTCCTGCCTCAGCGCGTCAGATGAATGAATTTTGATTGGGAAAAGCGGATTTGCTTTTTTGATTTCCTTTGCGATTGTGCTTTTCCCGCTTCCCGGCAGGCCACAAAGCATAATCATAGTAGGCAAGCCGGTATAAAATTGAATTCCGTTTATCATATTTTTTAGTTTTGATTTACAGTTTCAAGTGCATTCTCATCGATATATAAATCTGATTCTCTTCCATGGCTGTCTTTTACAATAATCGTATAGCAAGCACCACGTTCATCTATACTGATTCGTCTGACAATGCCTTTGATTTTTAAATCAATTTCTTCTCCAACATTAAATTTCGTTTTCATAGATCAAGTCACCACTTTATCGTGCTTCGGCACAAAGTTGCAAAAAATCAGGTTTTGATTTTTCCTTGATTTCATTGGCTCTTGTATAAAACTCGTGCGTAAATACTGGTTCGCCAAGAATTTCAGATACATAATCATAAAAGTATTTAAGATTATCTCCCGACAACATGGTGATTCCCGTGTACGCCATTACTATTGCGCACTCTCTATTTGTCATAGCAACCCTCTTTCATTCCGTAGCGACGCCTGTCCCATGACAAACCGGACATGTATCGTCTTCCATTTGACCTGCGGCATCACAAACGCGAACACTTCCAGATCCCTTACATCTTGGGCACAGATAGTCTTTGATCGCATCGTTAAGTGTCTTTAATGCCTTTTCAACTTTTGCAATCTCCAGATTAATTTGGCTGATTTGGTTTGTCGTGTCCAACTCAATTTTTCGCTTCTTGTCATATAGATGTGCTCTCTTTTTAGTCAGGGCGGTAATTACATCTTCCATTTTTATCATCCTTTAATCGTTATGCGGGCGAGGATTTGCACCTCGCATAGCCATTTCTTTGTCCGTCAGACCCCATGATACTCAGCGCTTTTCACATAAGAGCAGGCCCGTTCGTGTTTTAGTTGTGTCTACTTATATTATTCGTCAACGGGAACCCATTTCATTACGGTTACAGGCTTTTTTACAACCTCAACACACTCAACTTGGTCTTCATATTCCCACGGTCTCTCATCCTGAATTTCAGTAGAACCTACAGAATAGCGAGTCTGATAGAATTTACCGTCATTATCTTCAAACACAATCTCATGATTGATAGACCACCTTCCATTACCAATAATTCTATCCTCTTCAGCAGTCCACGGAAGATCAAGCTCGTTTACCAAATAGTTCTTGTCAAATATTTTAACCATGTGCCTCACTTTTCCTGATCATCCAAATTACCGGCGCAAACTGTATAGGCGTCAATTGCTTTCAGCGCCAACATTACTGTTTTTCGCGCATAGTTTTTCGTGTCTGTATTGGATTTTGTTCTCGTGTATTCTTCCAACATCATTTGATTTGTCATTTCAACTTTTTTATTTTCTTCTTGCGGCTTTCCGCAGGAAAGGCATGTATCAGCACCTTCCGGCAGATAGCAGCCGCAATATTCACATCTTCTCATTCTTTATCATCTTCTGATGCTGCACTTGTGAAAACCTTATCTCCATGAGCCTCTTCACTTTCAATCGGTTTTGCTCCGATCTTGCAGTAGCGCTTTACATTCTCAATGCGTTCCATCAAAGGTTTTGACGAATCATTGAGCATATCAAGCACCGTTTTGCTTACGGCATACGAACCGACACGGAGACCATCATTGTAGCGGCGTCTAAGCTGGCGGATCATCAGAGCCTCAAAATCCTGGACTTTAGAATCACTTACTGGCATTTTTCTCCCTCCCTTATGCCGCATCTTCGACAATCAAATCTTCAGCCTCTTCCATATCAGGAGCATCGGCATTGTCTTTTATAATTCCTTCAAGACACTTAAAGCTGAAATTTTTATGCTTGTATGCGGTAAATGACGGACGATTATCGATTCTGACAACGACACCTTCGCGGACATGCGTCTTTCCCACAGGATCAGGGCCGTCGTAAAACTTCTCTACGCGCTCCATCAGATCCTCCCAGGTAGTAAAGATGAATTTATCAAAGAGAGGAACACACTTGACACCCATCTTCTCGCATTCAATTTGAACCTGCTCCCATGGAAGCTCGACAGCGAAACCATCCTCATTCGTCATCGTCATTCGATAAACATAACAATCATTCTGCCCGCGCTCGCAACCATATGTAAAAACGGTTTCAGGCCCGTACTGTTTGGTAAATTCCTTGTCTTTGATAAGACTGTTTTTGCATCGCCCCATAATAGGCGTATCTTCATTTACCCAGCCGACAATCTCATAAAAGATCTCCGCGCCCTTTGGAAGCCTCTCCTTAAAGAAATCATGGTACTTCTGGCGGAAAGCATTGCTGCCGTAGTACCCACCGTCGTAACTGCGGAGAACCGTGCGGCGTGTTCCGCTGACAAATCTGTATCTGCGCGTAACCTTATCCGGCATGTTGAACAGCTTTTTGAGAAGCTTCGGACGGCGCTTTGTCGTCACCTCAACGGCATTCATCGTCCGGGCGCTGGTGCCATGCATCTTAAGCGTGATATAGCAGGTATCCCCCGGTTTGAATGCGGACTGATTATACGCGAGCTGCTGGGTATCGATGTGTTCAACAAAGTACGGATATGTAATCTTTTCCTTCTGCTCTTTCTTATTTTTGTGTGTCTTACTGACATTCTGACCGTGATTCCTGTTTCTGCTGCCACGCGGGATATACTTGCGGCAAATCTCAACGCCGTTGATTGTGGAAACCTGATCCCCATCCTTGAGCTTTTCAATATCAGTATATTTGGAGAGAACTTCAAGCGGGAGAACAAGACCATCGGACTTTTCTCCGCGCAGTTTCAGAGCCGTGATGTTTCTCTTATCCGGATCAAGATACCCGCCGATGTTGTTGCCTGTTTCGTCCTTAACACGGACAAGATTGTTTTCCTTTGCAAACTGCTCACTGAGCTGTCCGTCAACAGGAAAATAAATGACACGCTGGCCGAGCTGATAGCTTAAATCCACAATGACATTATTGCCGAAAATTGTGGCGCACTGGAGCCTGTCCGCATTGGAATGTTTCCGGAGATCCCGGATTGTCGTTACATATGCGCTGTACATATTCTGCTCTCCTTATTCATCATCATCGAAACCATCTTCGCTGTAAACAACTGTGGCAATACAATCAATATTGTAAAGGCCGACCCACTGCTTCCCTTTTATAACGGCAAAAACATTTCCGTCATAAAAGTAGTCATCAAATTCATCTTCATCCCAGAATGTAACTTCGCCGTTTTTGAACGTAATTTTAAGCACTGTTATTTCTCCTTTTCGTTATGGTTTTTTATTGTAAAATGGGGAAGCCTGCCTCAATTTCTCAACTGCTTTCGGGATCTCCTGCAGCATATAGTCAATATCATCCATGGTGTTATAATCACCGATGGAAATGCGAATGGAACTGTGTGCGTATTCCGGAGAAAAGCCCATGCTTGTCAAAACATGGCTTGGGTTTGGAGACCCTGCTGCGCAGGCGCTTCCGGAGGAAACACAGATTCCCTGCAAATCCAGAAGATAGACAAGAGATTCCCCTTCTACTCCTTCAAAGCTGACATTGATGATGCCGGGATAGCATTGAATCCGATTGCTGTTGAAATGAACATTCTTGATTTGTGCGAGGCCATAAACCAATCTGTCATTCATATGTTTGATCTTCTGATAGTTTTCAGACATGTGATCACAGCTTTCTTTCAGGGCTGCGGCGAGACCAACAGCGCCGGCAACGTTCTCTGTTCCCGCACGTTTTCCTTTCTCCTGCTTTCCGCCATGGATCAGAGGATAAAGAGGGATGCCGCTTCGTACATACAGGACACCGATGCCTTTCGGCCCGTGGAACTTATGGCCTGAAAGACTGAGCATATCGACATTCAAGCTATTTACATCAATATAGATATGCCCTGCGGCCTGGACAGCATCCGTATGAAAGAGGATGCTGTGTTCCTTGCAGAATTTACCAATTTCACGGATCATCTGAACAGTTCCGACTTCGTTGTTGACCATCATGACAGAGACGAGACATGTATCGAGACACGCCATTTCATATAAGTATCCCGGAAGAATCAAGCCTTCTCTGTCCGGCCTTATAAGGGTATATTTAAATTCCGGCTCTGTGCTTTTGATAGCTTCCAGTACGGCATGATGCTCAATTTCAGAGGACACGATATGGCGTTTGCCGATTTTTCGGCCACACATGGCGCAGGAGTGAATCGCCATATTATCACTTTCCGTTCCACCGGATGTGAAATATATTTCATGCGGCTCTGCTCCAATGCAATCAGCAACTGTCTTCCTGGCATCTTCCAAGGCACGTTTTACATACTTCGCCGGCGCATACAGACTGGACGGATTGTAATAACTTTCTGTCAAATATGGCATCATTGCTTCACGCGCCGCGTCACTGAGTTTTGTTGTCGCGGCATTATCCGCATAAACAAAGCGTTTCTCCATTTATTCTCTCCTTTGCCATTTGAAAAATCACAGGGTCAATTTCAATTCCGATGAAATTGCGATCAAGATTCTTTGCCGCAAGCCCGATTGAACCGTATCCCATTGTGTTATCAAGGACGGTATCCCCCGGATTGGAATATGTTTTGATGAAATATTCACAGGCGGCAATCGGTTTTTGAGTCGCATGACCCTTGCTTTTCTGCGTATCCCATTTGAATTCCAGAACGTCAACAGGATAGCGCTCTGTACTGTCGTATGTATGAGGATGATATTCTCCATAATTTGTTGACTGTTTTCCGTTTCGCTGATGCTCCGCCGTCGAAACCTTGCGTGGATGTCCTGTCGTTTTCTGCGGATTATAGGTTGGAAGCTGCTTGTAAAAGATCAAAACATTTTCATGTGCCTTCATCGGCATCTTCTTCGCGTTGAGAAAGCCGGTCGGATGTGTTTTCCGAATAACCCACTCATAGCGATATTGCTTCAGATTACTGCAGGCGAGGATCTTATCAAAAGGACTCTGCGCCCAAAGAGCAATACAGCCGTTTGTCTTTATGATTCTGTTATATTCTTGCCACAACGCATCCAGATCAAGTGTTTTGTCCCACTCATTTCTTGTGGTTCCGTCTAATACGGCAGATCCGCAAAGACCAGATCAATGGATTCTGCCGGAATATTCCGCATAAGCTCCATGCAATCGCCCTGCCAAAGTTTAAGATCAGCCGTTAAAATCACCTCGATTCTTGATAAGACTTGATTCGTTCAGAAATCTGATTTACCTTTATCATATCTTCTGTTCTTTGATGAATATAGGCATATATCTGTTCCCAATTTTTAACGCGGATCATTCCATTGGAAGCTTCGTCATATTTCCGATTATGCCCGGCATCAAAGAGGATCTTGATATAGTCGCCGCCTTCGAGGTTATGAGGCCCGTCATCAACCAGAAAATCAGCCTTTACCATCTGCTTTTTACTGGTTACGATCACTTTTGACCATGGAATATATGGAAAATACGCTTCGATAATAGATACAAACTTTGGCCTAACATTTCTATAATCTGTTGTTGTACAAAGATACACATCGAAACCTTCATCCATAAGAAGCTTCAAATAATGAATCGCATCTGGTTTTGGTTTTACACAACGCCAGAAAACATCCTGATGCAGCGGAGCAAACACCTGCCCCCTTGTGAGATCCGGATAAAACTTCGTTATATCCCAATCGTCAACGTCTTCCCAATTTACGTTCTTCAAATACTCACAATTAAGCCAATGAATCCACGCTTCGCAAAGATTTTCAATCACATCATCAATATCAACCAGGATTGTAAAGTCACTGTATTTTGTTTTTGCCAATCTATCACTCCACTTTCACATTTATATATTCAAGTATTTCTCTCATCCCAAGCCCGCCTTGATCCCACGGACGCATGCAATAGCTCCAAAGCCTCGGATGGGTTTGTTTTAATCGCTGAAACCTGTTCGGTTCTTTTTCAAGATGACATCCATAGGCACAGAAAACACAGCCTGTCCGATCACATTTTGTTGTATGTAAAGTATTGTTCTCATCTGTTACGATCTCACCGTAAACAGGAGCATACGGAATATTGAATCGAACAAGATATTCAAGTACATCCTGCTCTGTCCAGAAAGAAAGTGGCCGTGATGTTGGACGCTTTGCATTAAAAGCATTACAGCCATACATAATCCAATTGCTTTTTCGTTGGCTCGATTCACAGGCCATTGTTGCAATCATTGGCTTTAGTCCGCTGTCACGCTCAAACTTTTTCGCTGGTGCTTTTTTCATTACATCACAGCATCTGTCATCGATCAGAAATGGAGCATTGATCAAATATTTCCACTTTTCAGAAATCTTTCCGAGTCCGTATTTATTTCCAAACATCCGGATTTTCTTTAATTTTTCGGACTTTGTTCTCCTGTACTCTGAAATAAATGCAGATTGTTCTTTACTGATAACAGGATAACCGTACTTTTCTATAACCTGACGAAATGTGAGCTTTGGTTTCAGCCACACCACATTTTCAATTTGCTTAACAAAATTGCGCAGCTCAGGATATTCAAGACCTGTATCTATATAAACTGCCGGAACATCTGGATAAATCCTTCTTACAAGGTCAAGAAGAACTGTCGAATCCTTTCCGCCAGAAAACGAAACGTAAACCTTTCCTTCATTTTGTTGATACCATTCAATGATTCTCGCTTGTGTAATTCTGATTTTTTGTTCAAGCGAAAGGGCTTGCATAGCTTTGAGATCTTCTTTGGTATGTTTTGAGCTTCTGGATGATGTTTCTTTTTTATCTCAATAAACGGCAAGAAAATAGCGAAAATATCAGAGTTTATGTTATTTCATACCGATAAGCAAACACAAAAAAGTATCGAAACATTGAGGTTTATGAACAAAGAAAAGGATTATAAAAAAGAAATTTTATTATTCTTCATACCCACATTGCGGGCATACAAACTTTACTTCCTTATAAATCGTTTTGCTCAATTCTTTTACAGTTGCGATTTCCATTTTCAATTCCGTACCGCACCTTTGACATGTTGGAACCGGATTCTTATCATCAAGTAAACCCGCGTCTGCTCTATAGCCTCTCTTCTTTTCTGCGTCAATCATGCCGTTTCATCGCTTCACTGATCAGTGCGTCTTTGTCAAATGATTTCGCCTCAGATTCAAGCTGTTCAAGCTCTAAGGGAAGATCCTCAAACGGGAAAAGTGAAACCGCATGGAGGTTTATATTCATTACAGCTTCACCAACTGTATTCAGACCGCATGCTTTTGCGATATTCAATGCTTCTATAAGTCTCATAAATCAATTCCTATCTACTGCTGTATTCTCCGGAGAATTTGCACCAGAGCTGTCCAATCCTCTTTTTATAACGAGATACTTGAGCTTGTGAAATGCCAAGGTAATCCGCTATTTCATCTTCACGATATCCAACAACAACTCTGTTTAAGACAAACTTCTGTGTTTCAGAAAGTGTATTAAAAAATTCAGAAATATCAGCACGACTCGTATCAAAATTACTTTTTAATCTTTGCGAAATGATATTAATCAGTTCAACACTTTTATTATCTCCGCTTGTCCTCACCATTTTGTTGTAAGAGATAACGCAATCGGCTGGAATCCGAGAGGAAGTTGTTTCCATTCTCCAAACTTGCTTAATCTCATTGTTCATACAGGTATAGGCAACGGTCGAAAACTGGCAGCCTTTTGATGAATCGAAAATTCTCGCCGCTTTACAAAGTCCTATTGCAAGAACATCGTAGTATTCTTCAACGTCAAGATTCTTTTTATTTGCAAATCCATAAATTAAATTATGGTTTTCCGCTACAAGACGCTTCTGCTCTTCCGTAAGAGGATAGTCATTGATCTGTTCTCTCATATTTTAATTTTCAGCTTCGTCAAAAAGCTTTGCCGTATTCAAGAAAATGTGTTTCAGTTGATCATCGTAACCAAATCTCTTTGCGTTGATTTCAATGCTTTTCAGAAGATTTCCGTCGTTATGCCTCATAGATGCGGCCTTCCAATCACAGAACATTTCAACAATATCGACAAGATTCATGTCATTGATACCATGTTCAAAATGCTCCGGATGATGTCTGTAATGTGCATAATGATGTTCAATTGCCGGGCCGAGCTGTTTAATAGACTCTTTATATTCATCGCTGCCATATGTAAGACCTGCAAGCTTCGGTGTTACTTCTGTAAAGATCTCGACTTCGGGAGATTCGAGTTTAAGACGATCATGATCTACTCCGCGCTGTGTAAGCTTATCCGTGAAAAGCCGAATAAACCTTCTGACATTCTCAATGTGCTTGATTGTTTCAACCTGGCATTCTGCAATCGTCATTTTAGTCCTCTTTTGTTTTCGTTGTTTTTAATTCCTCTGCTTTTTTGTCTTTTACAAAAGCACGAAATGCTTCCGTATAGGCATAGCTGTCTTTGAAAACCATACTCGCTGCCTTGAAAAGTTTTGGCTCATATTTCTCCATTACACTAAGCTCTTCTTCAAGATTTCGTGCAAATGGGCACCCAACACAGCCTGTTCTCTTTAAGCCGTATTTACTGTAACAATCAGAATGGGAGACATGAAACAGCTTATCATACTGAATTTCATCATCATTCTCATACCAGAACAGCGGCCTGTACTGAGCGACAGGATTCTTTTCGTCATCACTTGTAAAGCAGTTTTTATATGCCGATGCTCTCAGTCCGCGTTCCGCTCTCCTGACACCTGTGATATTGAGATCACATTTTTCTCTGTCGCTGAATCTATGTGCT
>Ga0247611_10004248_pt1 | contig 20074 bp, 19 predicted proteins | sample 177DNAGHGhighgp2_FD_192422 | JGI IMG/M metagenome (GOLD analysis project Ga0247611, IMG submission 192422) | Sheep rumen microbial communities from Palmerston North, Manawatu-Wanganui, New Zealand - 1770 DNA GHGhigh gp2 | ecosystem: Host-associated > Mammals > Digestive system > Stomach > Rumen...
ACTTGAAATCTTTCCAAAAATAACAAATTTTTAAGATTTTTAGCAGGCGGCTCTTGATTTTCGGGGTCGCCTCTTTTATTTTATAAATTAAGAGGATTTAATTATGAAAAAAGATTTTGGAAAAGATACACTTATGTTCCCAATGCCGGTTCTTATTGTAGCTACTTATGATGAAGATGGAAACCCGAATGCAATGAACGCTGCCTGGGGTGGAATTCACAATACAAATCAAATTGGAATTTGCCTGAGCCACGATCACAAAACTGCAAAAAATATAATGCTTAAGCAGGCTTTTACCGTAAGTATTGCGGATGCAGCCCATACAGCTGAATGCGATTATCTTGGAATTGCTTCAGCAAATAAAGTTCAGGATAAGCTGAATAAAGTAAATTTTACTGTTACAAAAAGCCAGAATGTAGATGCGCCAATCATTAACGAACTTCCTATGGCTCTGGAATGTAAGCTTGTAAGTTACGATATAGTTTCTGATTATCTGGTTGCTGATATTATAAATGTTTGTGCAGAAGATTCTGTTCTTACAGCGGGCAAAATCGACCCGGCAAAACTAAAGCCTATCACTTACGATCCTGTGAATCACAAATACATTCAGTTAGGTGAAATTGTAGGAAACGCTTTTTCTGACGGCAAAAAATTCAAATAATCTCCAGAATCTTCAATTCTTAGAAGTTTCTAAATTTACTTAAAATAACAGTCTGTTTATGTTATTTTTTTGAGATTGGATTATTATTAATTACGTAAGAGTTAAACATAAAGACGCTGTGGGCGCCCATAACTCTAAACCAATTTTTTTGAAACTGAAAAGAATATATCAGTCGGAGGAAAGAATTATGAACAAAACATTTAAGGTAGCCGCATTTACACTTGCACTTTTATCAATTGGAGCTACAGCAGCATTCGCACAGGCAGCAGAAGAAGAAGTCCCAGCAGTAGAAAATGTAGAAGTTCAGGAAGCTCCTGCTCCTGCACCAGCACCTGTTATTACAGTCTCAGGTAAGGTTAAGGTAAAGGGTAAGGGAGACGCAAGAGTTATTACAATGAAATGCGCTAACAAAAAGGACTATGTTCTTAAAGTTGGAAACGCTCCTGAAGATGTAGAAAATCCTGTAACACTTGATGATCTTGCAAAGTACAAGGGCAAGAATCTTACAGTACAGGGCATCGTTGATTCTGAAAACTATACAATTGAAGTTGTAGCAATCGGCTTCAAGCAGAACAATCAGGCTGCACCAGCAGAAAAATAATCTGCACTTTTTCTAATTAAATGAATCCCGGCTGGCATCTGACAGTCGGGATTTATTGTTTTAAAACGCCGGGTTTAATTCCTTTAATAATTGGCGGAAATTAAGTATAATAGACTGATTATTACTTGGAGATTTTTATGAACAAACAGGAACAACGGGAACAAAATCGGGAGAGAAAAATTTATTTACGGCACAGAATTATTTGGTTTCTTGCAAGCAATGCCATTAAACCATTTCTCAAACTCTCTGTAAATTTAAGGAGAACTAAAACTCCTAAACTTGAAAAACCTTATATAGTTCTTTCAAACCATGTAACAAATCTTGATCCGGCAATTCTGGCAGCTTCTTTCAAAAAACAGATGTACTTTATTGCCAGCGAACAGTTTTATCGTTCAGGATTTAAATCAAAACTGCTCTACTGGGCATTCCAGCCTATTTCTAAAATTAAGGGTGCTTCTGACAAACTTACAGTTATGAAAGCAATCCGTACTTTAAAGGAAGGAAAAAATGTTGCTCTCTTTCCGGAAGGCAACCGTACCTTTAATGGCGAATCTGCAAAATCTTTTGTAGCAACAGGAAAACTGATTAAGATTTCTGGAGCAGGTCTGGTTACTTATAAAATTGAAGGCGGATATATGACTTTCCCTCGCTGGGGTTTTGGTAAGCGTAAGGGAAGGATGAAGGCCGGTGTTGTTAAAGTTTATTCTCCGGAAGAACTGAAATTAATGACAGCAGAAGAAATTGTTGAACACATCAACGAAGATATTTATACAAATGCTTACGAAGAACAAAAAAAATTCCCTGTAATGTATAAAGGAAAAAATCTGGCCTTTGGTATGGAAAGTGCATTCTCTGTTTGCCCTGAATGTAAAAAGATTGGATTTATCAGTTCTCAGGGAGATAGTGTTTTCTGTACAAACTGTGGTACTAAAGCAAAGCTGGATCAATACGGATTCTTTAATCCTGAATTTAAATTCAGAACTGTTCTGGAATGGGACAAATGGCAGGAAGATTTTTACAAGGATTTTGTTAAGAAATTCAAAGATCCACTCACTCCATTATTCCAGGACAAAAACGTTGCAATCAGAACTGTAAACTCCAATCACCATACAGTAGAACTTGGCTACGGAACATTTTCACTGTATCTGGACAGATTCATTTTTGAACCTCTGGATAAACCGGAAATTGTTTTTGAAATCAAAAATGTACCTGATACTTCAGTTTACGGTAAATCTCTTTTCTGTTTCTCTGATGTTGAAGGAACACATTACGAACTTCATCCGGACAAAATCATCAATGTGAGAAAATATCTTTCCTGCTGGAACATTCTCCACAAGCAGTATGAAAAGAAATAAGTGAATTAATTCAAATATAAATCAAAAAAGAGGGTAAACATGAAAAAACTGACAAAAGAAGAAAGAGCTACAAGAAGAAGATACCGCCGTCATGTAAGGTGGTGGAAATTTCTGCACTTGTTTGGACCGATTATCAAGGGGATGTACAAACTTCACTATGATAAAGTTCCTAAAATTAACGGCTCATATCTTGTGCTTGCAAATCATACAACAAATCTTGATCCTGCAATTGTTGGGCTCAATTTTAAAAAGCACATGTACTTTGTTGCCAGTGAACATGTTTACCGCCAGGGCTGGAAATCAAAAATTCTCTGGTGGATTTTTGAACCGATTGCAAAAATGAAGGGCTCTTCTGACACTCTCACTGTAATGAAAACAATCCGCACTTTGCGAGAAGGAAAAAATGTTTGTATTTTTGCAGAAGGAAACAGAACCTGGAACGGTAAATCAGATCCTTCACTTTTAACTTCTGCTCTGGGAAAACTGGTTAAAGCTTCGGCTGCAAATCTTGTTACTTACAAAATTGAAGGTGGATTTTTTGCAGACCCACGCTGGGGTTACTCAAGAAGAAAGGGCTGGGTTCATGAAGGTGTTGTAAATGTTTATAAAAAAGAACAACTCAAGGATATGTCAGCAGAAGAAATTGTTGATGTAATCAGAAAAGATATCTATCAGAATGATTACGAAACCCAGGCTAAAAATCCTGTAAGATACAAAGGTAAGAATCTTGCGGAAGGTCTGGAAACTGCCCTTTGTGTATGTCCTGAATGTAAGTCAATCGGTAAGCTTACAACTTTGAAGAATTCAATAAAATGTACAAAGTGCTGTCTTTCTACAGAGTATACAGAATATGGATATTTTTCTGACGGCTTCAAGTTCCATACAATTGAAGAATGGGATGACTGGCAGGAAGGATTTTACAAGGATTATATTTCACAAATTCCAGATACAACTTCTTCTCTTTTTGCAGACGAAGACGTTGAACTTAATGCTCTTTCTCAGGACCATTCTTCTCAGTCTCTGGGAAAGGGAACATTTACAATGTTTAAGGATCGTTTTGAATTTACGACAAATGAAAAAACTACAGTCATTCCTTTTAACGAAATTCCGGACATGAGCATCTTTGCAAAAACAGGTCTTACTTTTAAAAATGACAAATCAGGTATTCACTACGAATTTAAAACAGACAGACGTTTGAACGTAAGAAAATATCTTTCCTGCTGGAATTATTTAAGAACTCCGGCTCCTGAAGGAAGTGTATAAACCTGAAGACAATGATAGGCCGGGTGCTGGAATACTTCAAATTCTGTACCTGGATAAATCTGCTTAAGCAAATCTGGCTTTAACAAATCTTCACAGGCTCCTGTATAACAGGGGCCGTTTTTTTGCAGCAATGCAAGTTTGTCGCAAAAGCGGCTTGCTGTATTCAAATCGTGAATGCTGACCAGAACGCCGATATTTTTTTCCACTGCAATTTTCTTTAACAAAGCAAACAATTCGTCCTGGTAAGCAAAATCAAGATTAGCAACAGGTTCATCCAGCAAAAGATAATCTGGTTCCTGAGCAAGACAGCGGGCAATTCTAACCTTCTGATATTCACCACCTGAAATTTCAAATACATTTTTTTCAGCAATATTTTCTATTTCAAGGTCTTTGATTATTTTTTGAACAATATCTTTATCTTCCTGCGAAACCCAGGTGCGGCCATTCTTACTACGGCAGTATCTTCCCTGAAAAATTACATCTGTAACATTATAATTCCATGTCTGATATTCGCTTTGCAAAAGTGTTGCAGTTTTTTGAGCCAGCTCAATAGGCTTCATGGAATAAATATCTTTACCGTCAAGAGTAATACTTCCTCCAAACCGCAGCCTGTCTTCTCCCGCCAGCCCTGCCATCACAGAAAGAAGTGTGGATTTTCCGCTTCCGTTTGGTCCGCTTAAGCAAAGAATTTCTTTTGGTGCTACGGTTAGGTTTATTCCATTCAGTACAATATTTTTTCCCCAGGCCGCTCTAATATTTTTTGCCTCAAGCATTCTTTCCACCTCCAAAACCTTTTGATCCTCTTGATGATGTAAGGAGCAGTGAAATAAAGAATGGAACTCCCAGAATTGAAGTAATTGTTCCTACAGGAATTTCTGACGGAGCAATTACGATTCTGCAAAGGGTGTCTGCTAAAAGAAGAAGAGTTGCTCCTGCTAGCATTGAAAAGGGAAGAAGCACCTTTCCTTTACTTCCGCATATTTGTCGAACTGCATGAGGGGCAATGAGTCCAATAAAACCGATTGTTCCACCGGCGCAGACTGAGGCTGAACTTGCAAATGCTCCTGCAACTATCACCTTTAATCTAAGATCTTTTACATCTACTCCCAAGGTTCTTGCTGTTGCTTCACCACCTCCCAGTAAATCCAGTTGTGGTAAGGAAATAAGCATAAGCAAAATTGATATTACTGATGGAATTATAATAAACTTTACTTCATTCCAGCCGCGTCCACTAAAACTTCCCAGCATCCAGATGTAAATTGAATGAAGCTGTCTGTCATGAATTGCAAGAATAATCGAAGTGATGGCAGAGTAGAGGGAACCTAATGCGGTGCCGCAAAGCAGGACCATTACTGTAGAAGCTCTGGAAGAACCCCGAAAGGAAATTGCTGTAACAATAAAAGCCGCCGCCAGTGCTCCCAGAAAGGCTCCTCCGTTCAGAAGAGAAATCAATCCTCCCATTAAAGTTCCTCCACCCAGACAAGCTGCAATTACAGCACCAAGACTGGCACCCGAAGTGATTCCCATGATACCTGGTTCTGCAAGAGGATTGCGGAAAAACATCTGAAAAACAGCACCTGCTCCTGAAAGCAGAATTCCACTTATAATTACAAGTATTGTTCTTGGAAGACGAATGCTGAAAAAAATCGTCCTGGAAAAATTGTCAGCGGATTTGAAAACCTCATTAAAAGAAATTTTCTGTGCACCTAAAATAAGAGATAAAAAAACTGCGGTTAAAAAAAGTGACACTAAAATAATCAGTGTCACTGTAAAACGTCTTTTGTTAATATTAGTTTTCCTCGTGAAGAATTTTTGCAAGTCCAGCAACTGCATCTACAATCCGTGGACCCGGGCGGGAATAAAGATCTGCGTCAATAAGATAGATCTTTCCGCTCTTAACAGCACTTACATTTGTCCAGCCTGTTCTAGCCTTAACATCATCTGCTGTTACACCATTCATATTCGGAAGAAGTATTATTTTAGGATCACGGGCAATAATTGCTTCTTCGCTTACAGACGGATAATCTGAATTCTGATCATCAAAAACATTTAATCCACCTGCAGTCAAAATCAAATCACTAATGAAAGATTTTCTTCCAATTGACATATATGGTGTATTCCAGACTTCATAATAAACAGCAGGTTTGTCTGAACTGTTATAAGCTGCGGTAATCTGGCTGATTGAATCCTTCATATTTTTTACCAGAGTTTCTGCTTCGGAAGTACGTCCAATATATCCGCCCACAGTAATTATTTCATCGTAAACAGCATCAATGGAACTAGCTTCAGAAAGGAAAAGAGTAACTCCCGATTCCTTCAAAGGTGCTTCAAGAAAATCATGCATACCTTTTGCACCGTAAACAAAATCCGGTTTATAAGAAAGAATTGTTTCTACACTAAGAGTTTCACCTGCAAAGCCCCCCACACTTGGAATTGCTTTAAGGCGTGACGGATAATCACAAAAATCAGTTCTTGCTTTTATCAGTCCCTCAGCACCTAAATCAGAAAGAATTTCTGCTCCGGCCGGTGAAAGACATACAATACTCTGATACTGTGCATTTGCTGCAGCCTGAGCGTCTTCTTCATTTTTGGTGCGGCGGACATACATCAGAACCATCATCACCAGGAAAGCTACAAGAACAACATATTCGATTTTTTTACTGTTCTTTGCATCCCTGCGGAAATTTGAACCGATGGAATTGTCAGGATTATTTGGATTATTCTGATTGTTTGAATTGTTGTAGTTAGAATTAAATTTATTCGGATCAGGATTAAACAAATCTGTCATAATTATTTTGCACCCCATTCAGCATAGTAAGCATCAATTTCTTTTTTCAGTTCTTCAGTGATTACGCCACCTGGAACATAAAGAGCTTCTACAACATCCTGCATACTTACAATTGCTCTGGCAGGGAAGCCGTATTTTTCTGTAATTGTTTCCAGTGCACTTTTTTCAGAATCAGGGGCCCGTTCCAGTCTGTTAAGGGAAACAATTTCTCCTACGATTTTTACTGCATCTGGAGTAGAACCACAAGACTTAACAATAGGATAAGTTTCTTCAATTGATTTTCCTGATGTAGTAACATCCTCAATGATAACAACTCTGTCACCATCTTTTATTTCACTGCCAAGAAGAAGGCCTTTGTCTGCACCATGATCTTTAGCTTCCTTGCGGTTTGAACAGTAACGGATTTCCTTACCGTAAAGTTTGCTGTAGGCAATTGTTGTGGCAACGCTTAAAGGAATTCCTTTGTAAGCTGGACCAAAAAGCACATCAAAATCATCACCAAAATTTTCGTGAATTGCCTGTGCATAATATTCTCCAAGTTTAGCAAGCTGACTGCCTGTTACATAAGCACCTGCATTCATAAAGAAGGGAGAATGTCTACCACTTTTCAATGTGAAGGAACCGAATTTAAGAACCTTGCACTCAACCATAAAATCAATAAATTCTTTCTTGTAGTCTTTCATAGTCATTGATTTTACCTATTTATTTACAAAAAATCCATTGAAAATTAAAATCAAGTGTATGAAAAAGCTGTATAAAGATACCCGAATTTTAGATCAGGCTTGCAGAGAAAAATATTTTCTTTCCGAAGACCTTATGATGGAAAACGCCGCCGTCGCACTTGAATCTGCTGTAATGGCCCACATTTTTAATCCTTCAAACTTTTACCTTAACAGAGCCCATTGTCTTATACTTTGTGGAAGTGGAAATAATGGAGGAGACGGATACGCTCTGGCCCGCAGACTTATTCAAAAAAATATTGCCGTTACCATCTGTGATTTTGGTCAGCCGAAAACTGAAATTGCACAGCTGCAAAAACAAAGAGCCGACTCTCTGGCAGTAAGTTATGTTTCCTTTTACGAACTGGATGAGTTTATCGAAGAAAAAAGTCTTGACCTGAGAGTTGCAGTTGATTGTGTATTTGGCAGCGGATTTCATGGTCAGCTTCCAGCAGAAGTAAAAATTGTTTTTGACCGGATCAATTCAAATACTGACCTTTATAAAATTGCCTGTGATATTCCAAGCGGATTATATTTTAACGCTGATGAAACTGTTACAATGGGCGCCCTTAAACTGGATCTTTTTAAAGACAGGGCAAAAGATGTTTGTGGAAAAATTACTCTGGCAAATCTTGGAGTTGCACAAAATAATTTTGAAAATGCAGCACAAAGTCAGCCTGATGCCTGGCTTCTTGAAGAAAGTGACATGACCCTTCCAATCCGCAAAAAAGAAAATGTTAACAAAGGTTCTTTTGGACACCTTGCCCTCATCTGTGGAGAAAAAAGGGGAGCGGCAAATATTGCAGGTCTTGCAGCGCTGAATTTTGGAGCAGGACTTGTCACTTTAGTTTCTTCCAGTGAAGGATTTTCTGAAGATTCTAAATCCGGCGGAAATTATTCAGAGGATTCGATTGATTATGAACTTATGACTTCTGATACATTCCCTGCAAATACCAGTGCCCTTGTTTTTGGTATGGGGCTGGGCCGAAACAACAAACAGGGATTTACAAAAGCAGAAAATTATCTGGAGCAGAATGCAAATCTGAACTGCCTCATAGATGCTGATGCTTTTTACTATGATGAAATAAAAACTTTATTGGACAAACGGTGCTCTCAATCCACAGAGAATAAATGCATTACAATTCTTACTCCACATCCAAAGGAGTTCTCTGTTCTGCTGGAAAAGTGTGGCATGGGTTCTTTTACAGTTGAAGAAGTTGTTGAAAATAGATTTGAGCTTGTAAAGAAATTTTGTGACTACTATAAAAATGTTGTCCTGATTTTAAAAGGCGCAAACGTTCTAATTGGAAATTACAGTTACGATAAATCCGCTGTACAAATTTATATTAATTCTTTTGGAACAGCCGCTCTTTCTAAAGCAGGCAGTGGGGATGTTTTGTGCGGTCTTGCAGGAGCACTACTTGCACAAAAAAGAGGTGCCCTGGATTCTGCAGTAAGTGCATCTCTTGCACATGCTCTGGCATCCAGAAAAGAAAAAAATAATTTTGCGCTTACTCCCCGCAGCCTGATTGAAAACATCACTCAACTATAAAATATATTTACCCTGATTTTATATGTTTCTATATATAAAAGCCTTAAAAAAACAAAAAATTAGGGTAAATAACAAACATTTTCTAAGATTCTTGATGCGAAGTGAAAAATTTTAAATTACACTTTAAGTATGGATAAATTGAGGAATTTAATAACGCTGATTTTTATTTTTTCATTTGCTGTCATCTCAATCTGGTCACAGGAATCGGTTTCCACTTTACTGGAAGGCTATTTAAAGAATGATTTGTCCATTCAAAATCTTTCGGCAGAAGTAGAAAAGCAAAGTCTGAACAATGAGTCCAGTCAGATTTCCAATGGATTTAATTTTCAACTTTCCACAGGAACAGTCACCCTTTACACAGGGGATTCAACTTATGTAAAAATTAATCCAGCTGCAAGTCTAAATCTTCCTCAGTACAATGATTTAACTTTATCCCTTTCTTCAAAAGCAACAATCGGCGGGAATGATGCAGGAGTAAGCGACACATCAATAAATCTTTCTGCTGATATTATTTCAGAGCAGGCCGATACAATAAAAATTTCACGCTTAAAGGCAGAACGTTCATTACTGGAAAGCAAGCGTGCATTGCAAAACAGATTTACTTCTGCAGAAAAAGAATTCTACACAAGTCTGAAAAATCTTTATCAAATTGCGGCTGAAATCAACACTGCAGAAAATGAATATTATGAAGACAAACTTTCCTTTGATCAGATAAAGGCACAGGGCTACACGTCAACTTCATCAAAATACAGAACAGCACAACTGGAAGTTCTTTCTGACCTGCACACTATCGATACAAAGAAACACGAACTTGAAAGAGAAACAAAAGTTTTCGCCAGCCTCTGCGGAATTAATTATCAGGGCACGGATGCAATAACTCAGTTTCTTCCAAATTCAATTCCTCTTGTTGATGCAGTTGATGTAAATTCTTTTCCGGAAGAAACTTATACGGAACTTGAAGCAGCCCTATGGACAAACAAAATTAATCAACTTGAAAGAGATGCGGAAAAATTTTTTACACTTAATGCAAATGCAGGCTACACTTTTGCAAATTCATCAGCTGGAAGTTCTTCAAAAACAGACACAGTGGATTTTGGTACAGGAATGACTTTTGCTGATACAGGATTAAGTGCATCAGCAGGAGTTTCAATCCCTACAACATCTGAAAATCATAACCCGATTTTTACTTTTGGGATTTCCATTGATCCAAGTGCGTTTCGACAGGCAAAAATCACTTCCCAGATTGAAAAACTTGAAGCAGAACAGGAAGCCATTTCAATTCAATCAGCACGAAACAATTACCAGACAGCAGTTACAACACAAGCCGCTGAACTTGCGGACATTCAGTGGAACAAATCTTCAAATACAGAAACTTATAATCTTTATAAATCACTGGCGGCAGATTTACAAACCTGGTACAAACGTGGAATCACAACAGAAAGTGAATGGCGCTCTGCAGAAGTAAACAAAGAAAAATATAGAATTCAGCTTTTATTAAACGACATTGATTTAATCATCTACAATAACGAAACACTTTTACTTTTTACACGGGACCAGGAATTTGTGTCTGATAAAGAAGGAGCTATGGAAAATGAAAATTAAAAAACAGATAAAAATTATTATGATTGCAGCAGGTTCTCTTGCGATTCTTGCAGCGGGATTAATTACTGCAAGGATAATCATTAAAAATCATCAGCAATCAAATACAACTTATAAAGTTACTTCCGAAACTTATGAAAATGTAATCGAAGTGTCAGGTGTAGTTTCAGCAGCTCAGGAACAAACTCTTCAGGCCCTGTCTGATGGAACTGTGCTGGAAGTTTATGTAAAGCAGGGGGACTCTGTAAAAGAAGGGGATGTTATCATCCAGCTTGATGACACTGATGAACAGTACAATCTTGCTAAGCAGGATTATGATATGGCAACAGTAAGAATTTCTGGTTCTGCAAGACAATATCAGTTAATGCAGACACAGCGCCTTGCTTTAGTTCAGAAAATTGCAGAAAGAAAAGTAACTGCAACTTTTGACGGAATAATTGCTTCAATTGATGTTGCTGTTGGAGATTCTCTTGAAGCAAAAGATTCTGTCGGCACTCTGGTTGATGTTTCATATCTTACTGCAGAAGTGGAGATTGCTGAAACCGATGTTTCCAAATTGAAAATCGGACAGAAGGTAGAACTTACTTTTCCAGCCTATGATGGAACTGTAGAAGGTTACATTACGGGCTGGCCTGCAATTGGTGAAGTAACAAGCCGCGGTGCAACAATCGTAAATGCAAAAATTCGAATTGATGATTATCCGGAAACAATTCTTCCAAACTTTTCTTTCAGTGGAAAAATTGAAATTGCTCCTGCCGAAACTTTTACAATTGTAAGCAGATATGCAGTGGGAAGGGAAAACGGACAGGCTTATGTTGTTAAAGCAGGTTCATCTGAAAAAATTTCTGTATCTGTTATGCCATACGATAAAGAATATGTAAAAATCGTTGAGGGAAACATTAAGGAAGGCGATGTTCTGCAGGCACAGTCTTCAGCATCAAAATCTGGAACCAGCAGACGTAACGGTCCAGGCCAGATGTCCAGCGGAAAAAATAATTCCGGGGGAGGAGCAGGCGGACCACCTCCAGGAGGTTTCTAATGGCAGATTCTGTAATCAACATGAAAAATGTTAAAAGAACTTACATTATGGGTGATTCAGAAGTCCATGCTTTAAGAAATGTTTCTTTTAACATTGAACAGGGGGAATTCGTAACCATAATGGGCCCTTCCGGCTCAGGAAAATCCACCTGCATGAATATGATTGGATGTCTTGACCGCCCCACAGACGGAATTGTAGAAATCAATGGAAAAGCCACTGCGAAAATGACAGAAAAAGAACTTGCTGTTTTAAGAAATCAGACAGTTGGTTTTGTTTTTCAGCAGTATTTTTTAATTTCTTCAATGAGCGTTATAGAAAATGTAATGCTCCCTTTAAGATATGCAGGTTTGGAAAAACATGAACGCTACAATCTTGCAAAAGAAGCTCTTATAAAAGTGGGACTTGAGGATCGAATGAATCATCATCCCCACGAATTGTCAGGAGGACAAAAGCAGCGTGTGGCAATTGCAAGAGCTACAGTTACTAAACCAAAAATAATTCTTGCAGATGAACCAACCGGTGCCCTGGACAGTGAAACCGGTAAAGCGGTTATGGCATTATTCAGAGAAATTAATTCCAGGGGGACAACTGTTGTTATTGTAACCCACGACCCAAGAGTAGGGGCAAGTTCTGACAGATGCATCCGAATCTTTGACGGAATTATCGAATCTGATAAAAAACAAAATCCTGTTCCATTTGATAAAAGTGAGGAAGTGTAAATGTTTGAAGATTTCTTAAATGCACTATCCAATTTTAAACGAAACAAAATGCGAACCTTTCTTTCTTTACTGGGAATTATTATTGGTGTAGCATCAGTAATTGTAATTATGAGCATGGGTTCTGCAAGTACAAAACAGATCCAGGACACTTTCGGTTCAAGCGGTCTGGATATGGTCAGTATTGGTTCAGGATTTATGCGCCGAAACAGAAGTGCAGTTACAATTGATTTTAATGATTCTTTCAGGGATGAAATGTTCGGTCAGATTTCAGGCATAAAAAAAATCTGGTATAAAAATCAACTTTCTGCAACTCTTTCTTATGGAGACACCAGCGCCACTGCAACTACGTATGCAATAGAAACTGATTATCTTCAGACTTACGGTCTTGCCCTGGAAAACGGAGAATATTTTTCTGTAACGGACAATGTGTATGGTAATCAGAAAATAATTTTAGGATCGGAAATTGCTTCAACTCTTTTTCCAAATGGTGATGCTGTAGGTAAAAGTGTAATCCTTGTTACAAACAGTGTTACTTTTAACTTTAGGGTCGTAGGAGTTTTAAAAGAACAGAGTTCAGGTTTTGAAAATTCCACAACTGGCTGTTATATTCCAAGAGGATTTTACGCTAAACAAATTACGCCTAATCCTTCAGCAGACACTGTTATGGTTCAGGCGATTTCTAATTCCAGGGCAACAGAACTTGTGGATGTTTTAAGTGATTATTGTACTTCAATCTCCGGAACAGAAGGCTCTGTAAGAGTTTCCTCAATGCAGTCCATGATTGAACAGATGAGTTCCATTACTTCTACAATGAGCGTTATGCTTGCGGCTATTGCAGCAATTTCTCTTCTGGTAGGAGGAATTGGAATTATGAATATTATGATTGTAACGGTTACAGAACGCAAACAGGAAATTGGAATTCGAAAAGCCCTGGGAGCAACACCAGGAGTTATCAAACAGCAGTTTCTTGTAGAATCAGCAAGCATTACTGTTATGGGTGGAATTATAGGAATTATTCTGGGAATCATTATAAGTTTTGCAGTAGAATTCGTTCAGTCCACATCATACATAATAAGCTGGCCGGCCTGCATAATCGCTTTCGTCTTCTCTGTATTTGTAGGGATTTTCTTTGGATTAAGTCCTGCATCCCGGGCCTCTAAACTTGACCCGGTCATCGCACTTTCTGGGGAATAAAGATTTTATAAAAACAGATTTATCTCTTAAGGTAGGGATAAACTTCTGCAATCGCTTCGTAGAAGTTATCCCATGCCTTATCAAGAGAAACTTTTCCCTCGAAGTATTCCTCCATGGCAGCTTTAATCTTTTCTGACATAACCTGATCGTAAGCTGACATGTTGCTCTTGTCGATTGACTTAGCTGAATCAAGGAAGAATGCCATGTGGTTCTGTCCACCGAGGAATTCGTTCTTGTAAGATCCGTTAGCAACTGTTGTCATAGCCTTTTCGTTGTTAGCGAAGTCACCTGTATTTTCAGCGAGTGTTGTCATTGTAGCTTCATCACATGTAAGTGTGAGCAAAATGTCCTTAATGAGATCAACATTGTCAGATCCCTTAGCAACACAAATCCATGTATCACCCCAAGAGAAGCCCTGTGGACCCTTACAGAATGCCCAGTCACCAAATGCTGAACCATCATCATGTGGCATACAGAAGTCGATGAACCATGCTGGAGCGAAGTAACCGAATACCTTTCCGTCCTTCATCATACCCTGTGTGCTTTCTGCTGACCAGAGTGAAGCCTTGTTGTTGTATCCAAGATCTGTGTATGTCTTTGTCTGTTCAATCCACTGTTCGATAGATGGGTCAATGTTGATCTTTCCATCTACTACCCATGGAGAAGTTACGTTGTCAGAGAATACGCGGAATGCATCATCGTATCCAGAGAGCATGAAGTAACCAGCAGCCTTCATCTTAGCAGCAACTTCATCAAACTTTGTCCAGTTTGAAAGGATGTTACCAACTTCTGTTGGATCATCTGTACCAAGAACTTCCTTAGCATATGAACGACGATAGATAAATCCACCTGGACAAGCCTGCCAAGAAACACCCTTAAGAACACCATTTGAATCTGTCATGATATCCTTTGTGTATTTGTACTGGTTTGCCAGATCAGCATCTGTAAGACCAACAGCTGACTTTACGTCGAGAGTATAGTCTGTATCAACATACTTAAGAGCGTAGTCTGCTTCTACGAGGAAGAGGTCTACTTTTCCATCTGCTAGTACGTTGTCCTGGTTAAGGAGAGCTTCATCCAGTCTCTGCTGGTAAGCGTTACCCTGGTTAGGTGTGATAACCCAGTTTACCTTGATGTCTGCTGGGAGCTTTGCAGCATAGTAGTCATTGAAACGTGACTGGAATTCTTCGTTCCAGCAGTATATGTTCAATACTTTACCAGTATTTGTTGAAATAGAACTCTCACTATATCTAGTGTAAGTACTGTTGTACTGCATAAATTTTACAAATATAACTTTATTTTCTGATGTTGATATATAATCTTTTATAAATGTACTTTTCCAGCAGTATGATTCAATTAAATAACTGATATATTCAGAGGTTTCGTCAAGAATAGAAGTTGTCGTTGTTTTACTTAAATACTTTGTATATTGTTTATACTTTAATGCTAATTCAAACGCTTCTTCTCTTTCCCTAAAGTAAAAAGAGTAATAAATACAATCTTCCGGATTATAGACTGTAATCTGGTAGTGATTCTCATCTCCTTCTTCAGTGCCTTCCACTTCAGATGGTATTGAACAATAGTAAGTGTGATAATCACTATCATAGCAGAAATCTACCACTTGCGAGTGTAAATAAAGTGTAAATCCAAAGAATATAAAAAGAATTGAAAAAAATTTCTTCATAAAAACCTCCCCTACATTTATATGAAAAAAGTTATTTACGAGAAAAAACGTACTAATATTATAATCTAATTTGTGAATAAAAACATATTCTTTTGTTTATCATAATTGTTTTTTTATGGTTAAAAAAATTTTATTAATTTTGACTAAATTTAAACTCTTACATCTGGTCAACCTATATTCAGACTGTAGTTAACTGAGTCAGTTGTTATGAATTCAAACTGAAGAATCTACACGTTATTATACTTTTGTTCGATGTAGACTTCGAAATAACTTAAAAAAAAGAATTAATCATATCAAAAGTATTTATGTCCATTTTAGCCAAAAAAAATTAAACATACTTTCTAAAATTCATCCAAACAAGCACGCTCAATCTCGTTTAAAGTTCCTTCCGTTCCAGTTTGTGGTTTTTCCACAGAAAATCGTGATTTGCATATTTGAGAAGAAATGTCTTACTGTCAAAAACGTCAAATACTTTGTAAATTACAACGGCATCTTTTTTAACAGTTGAAATCGAAACATTGTTCTCCCTGGAAAAGGTGTCGAACTTTTCATTTTTTAAAATCGATTCTATTAGTTTTTTTTGACGGTCTGTTAATTCTTCATATTCATCCAGATTAATTACCAGGCGTCCGGTTTCATTTTGATGTGAAACAAAAATTTTTAAAGTGAAAAAAATTATTACAACAAGAGTAAAAAGGTAGGGCCAGACTTGAATTAGTCTTACAAAAAATTGTTTTTTAAAAAGTATAATCCGTACAGCTGTTATAGCCCCTAACACCAGCAACGAAAGAACTAATTTTAAAATGCTCTTATGATTAAAAAATCCCTGCTCATAAAAAATTACCAGAGCCGCAATATAACAAAGTAAAATCGTAATTTCACTGTAATCTGAAAAAGTAAATAAAACGGTAAAAATCAAAAAGAATATTCCATAAATTAAATACTTTTGGGGATGAAAAATCAGGAAAATACAGGTCAAAGCGCTTATTACACTTAAAACAAGTATTGCATCAAAAACAATATTCGAGAAATCCGGATTATCAATTAACAAAAAAATTATTTGTATAGTAAAAAAAAATAATCCACTTATAGGAATGAAATATTTAAACTTTTTATATGTTTTTCTTAATAATTTGTTATTTTTCATATTAACAGTCTAATCCTAATAAATGTGAAAATCAATTATCGGGATAATCTTAATTATATAGATGGCAGCTCCGGAGCAGTCTTTGAATCGTTCTTGTAGACTCGCACAGACTACCTTTTCTAACTAAAGTTCTCAGGAAAACAAAAAAATAACCAAGGTTCGCTTTAAATTTATTATTGCATATAAGAAAATATATTTGTACCCAAAGAAATAATTTTCTTAAGTACGAATAAGGAGCGTTTATGAAAAGAAAAATTTCATTATTTTTTATAATTCCATTTTTTATGAGTATTTTTATGTCCTGCATCTATGTTACAGATAATTCAGAACACACGGCTACACTTAATGTTCTAAATCTGACTGGTGAACAAATTACAGTAAAGTTTATTCCAGGGGATTCACAGGCACTTTTTAAGGAGTGGATTATTGAAGATATTCCCTCAATAGACAAAGATGATGCTATTCTTTCAAAGAGTTTTTCAGAAATCATTGATGATGATGAAGAAAACAGATACGGCAGAAAAATATTTACTTTTGTTCCAGGCAAATACTTAACTGATATCAATAATAATGTTGAGTATGATGTTGTTTCTTCTGTGTTATATCAAAATGATACACAATTAAGCCGCAGAAATAATCCAACCTTTAATTTATATTACAATGACAACCCTGAAATGAATTTCATTGTAATTAATACAAAACTTAAAGCAAAAATTTCCAGAGAAACTTATAATTCTCTTAGCGATAGTGATGAAAATATTGCCCACGCCATATGGTCAATTTACAGATCAAACTATCGCGATAACAGCTTAGTAATTTCAGCAACTTGCTATGGTACCCCGGCTGAATTAATAGAAAAAATAAACCTGCTGGAAAATATTGACACACTTATCGAAGACACAGAGAGTTATGTAGTCTTTATTTACTAAGCATTAAGAAATTTGACCTGATTATTTTTCCATTTGAGTCCAGCTGGAACTTTTACGAAATTCTGTTGGTGTAAGTCCAGTCTGGTCTTTGAATTGTCGCATAAAATGAAACTCACTTTTGTATCCACATTTAAGGGCAATTTCTGAAATTAAAAGATCAGATCTGGAAAGAAATTCCTTAGCTTTTTCAATACGTCCGATTATTACATCATGCATCACACTTACACCAAAAGTATGTGAATATAAATGCTGAAAACCAGAACGACTTAAATTCATATACGAGGCCATATCATCTATACCGGAAAAAAGATCAGGCTCTTCAAAAATTCTTGTTCTTAAATACGTCAAACGATCATTTTTACTTGCCATAACATCTGGTGCTTTTAATACTTTACATTTGACTTGCTGTGCTATTTGATAGAAAAGTACGGATGTAAGCAAAATCTTTATTTCTTCATGATATACATCAGCAGAAAAATGATTGTAAGAAATTTGATGTATTATTGCTGACAATTCATCAACGTTTCCAAGATAAACAGGTGTATCAAATATAATTCCAAGCTTCAAAAGTTCATTTTTGTACCACTTTTGTGGGATTGCAGTGATTACTTTAATAGAGATACTTCTGGAGGAAAAGCTCTGGGCTTTGGTAATTACCCTGAAATTGCAGAAATATTTTCAAGCCGTAGTTATGAAGTTCAGGGGAATGTAACTGGTTCCGGTCTTGCAAAAGTTGAAGAAAGACAAAGCCTTGCACCAGAAAGCATTTATGATAACAGTTACAGTAAAACTCAGACTTCAACGGCTATTGCTTATATCGGCTATTCAGATAGTAGCTGGCAAGTTAATACTGCACAAATTAATTCTACCTGGGATCCTGATGTTCAGATGTGCGGAGTTGTTTGCACCAATAAAGAGTTTACAACAGCAGCAACAGGAACTTACACTGTAAGCCTCGATTTTTCTAACAGTATTCTTGCTGGTGGAGAAACAAATTTTAAGTCTGGGGAAGGAAAAGCAAATGGAGGATACCATCTCTATCTTCACATTACAAACGGAAATAAAATCCTTAGTGGAAAGAAAATTACAGTTACCGAAATAAAAGCCGGAAGCACCAGTATTCCTATGTCAGGCCCACTCAGCACTACCGCATCTGGTTCCGGAAATGTATCTCTGGAAGTGTATAGCGAATGGGGAAGTAACAAACTTATAGATATGAGCAAAATTTCAGATGCTTCAAGCCTTTCTATTACATTTAAGATTCAATAAGTTTCGCTATATTGCCGTCAGGTTGATAAAGAAACGAAGCAGAACAATAAAATAAAAAACGGAAATGCAAAAATGATTATGTCATAATTGCATTTCCGTTTTATAAAAAATTATAAAAAGTATTACTTCAATTCAGGAAATTCTTTGTATGCAGCTTCGTAAAAATTTTCAAGTGCAACACTGATGCTCACATTTCCAAAAATATATTCCTTCATTTCTGTCATGAATAAATTATTCAACTCTAAATCATACTCTGTTGTAGCTGTCTGGCGTAAAGAATCAGCCTGACGGTAGTAATACTGCATTACCTTCTGATCACCAAGGAATTCAGATGTATATCCTTCCTCATCCAGAGTTTTAACAGCAGCCTTATTATTTGGTATAGAATTTGAATTGCCGCAGAGTTTTTTCATTGCTTCTTCATCACATGAAATCTTTAACAAAAGGTCTTTTATAACATCAGCATTATCTGTACCCTTTGCAGCGCAAACGAAGGATCCTCCCCAGTAAGATGCTTCTGGTCCCATACAAATTCCCCATTCACCAGGAGCAGCAGAAAAATTCATTACATAGTTAATAAACCAGTCAGCTCCATAATAAGCAAAAATATTTCTGCCGCCGCTCATTCCATCCATCCATGTCAAATCCCAGCAAACACCGCCCTTATTGTATCCTTTATCAGTATACTTTCTGGAATGCTCTACCCATTCTTTAAGGGCTGGATCAATATTAATTTTATTGTTAACAACCCACGGAGTTTTTTTACTCTGACTGAATGCCCTGAATGTTTCATCAAAACCTGCAAATAATTCGTATCCTTCACCCTTGAGCATTTCTGCAAGATGATCCATTCCATCCCAGTTCGAAACATATGCCTGAACTTCATCAGGATCATCTGTTCCCAGAACTTCTTTTGCAATCGCTCTGCGGTAAATAAACATAGAAGGAGTTACCATCCATGAAACACCACAAATACTACCATTGTTATCGCTTGCAATATCTTTTGTATACTGGAACTGATTTTTCATATCTTCATCTGAAAGACCAATATCCTTTTTTACGTCAAGCAAGTATCCGGCATTTATAAAGTGTTTAATATAATCCGGTTCAATAATAAGTAAATCTATTTTTTCATCATCCGAAAGCTTATTCTGATTATTCAGAAGATCTTTAAGTGTGTTAAGATAGTTTCCGTCAAAAAATGAAATTGTGTGCCATTCAACCGTTACATTTTCAGGAAATTCATACCCCAGATCATCTGTAACTACTTTCTGGAATGCATCATTATATGAGTAAATATTCAGAACCTTTCCACCAGATGAACAATAGTTTGCATTATTTCCTTTCTTCTTTGGTGCAGCACATAAACTTGAAGCTGTGAATGCCATTGCCATCAAACAAATTAACAGTTTTTTCATGTTGTTAACTCCTTATTTTGTCATAAATATATTTTTATCTCCGCTCAGCTTTTCCGCGGGAAATAAAATCCATTTTACTTTTTTCTTTGCGGGAAAGACGTTTGTAGCCACCATTTGCAACTGGAGCCATTGCTTTT
>Ga0247611_10004251_pt1 | contig 20063 bp, 19 predicted proteins | sample 177DNAGHGhighgp2_FD_192422 | JGI IMG/M metagenome (GOLD analysis project Ga0247611, IMG submission 192422) | Sheep rumen microbial communities from Palmerston North, Manawatu-Wanganui, New Zealand - 1770 DNA GHGhigh gp2 | ecosystem: Host-associated > Mammals > Digestive system > Stomach > Rumen...
CCCGTATCGTAGGACAGAAGAAGGCTCGTGAGATATGGTTCCTCTGCCGCCAGTATAGTGCCGCGGAGGCATTGCAGATGGGACTTGTTAATAAGGTGGTTCCCTTAGAGCAGCTTGAAGACGAGTGCGTGGAGTGGGCAGAGACCATGATGGAACGCTCACCGCTGGCTCTTCGCATGATCAAGGCGGGACTGAATGCCGAGCTCGACGGCCAGGCGGGAATCCAGGAGTTGGCTGGCGACGCCACAATGCTCTACTATTTCCTCGATGAGGCGCAAGAGGGAGGTCGCGCCTTCCTCGAAAAGCGAAAGCCCGACTTCGATAAGTATCCGAAGCTGCCGTGAGGATAGAATATCAAGTATGAGGGATGAAGGAGGAATTAGGAAGTAATCGCCTTTGGCGAGGAAGGATGGGAGAAGTTTAGAAGGAAAGAAACCATGTATAAAATAAACATTTCAGATCGGCTGCTACACTTCAAGCAGCCCGCTGGAACTTCCCGAGGAGTCTATACAGAGCGGAGGATATGGCTGGTGGAAGTGACGGATAATGGTAGGAAAGGAGTGGGAGAGTGTGCCCCGCTTCCACAACTCAGCTGTGATGATGTCCCCGACTATGGGGAGCGTCTTCGTGCGTTCTGCCGTGAGGTGGAGCAGACGGGCAGCATTCCCTACGAGGCGCTTCGCCCTTATCCTTCCATGCTCTTCGGTCTCGAGACGGCTTTTGCCGACATGAACAACGCCTTCCCTTTCCGACAGGCTGACGGGAGTGACACCCCTTTCTCACGAGGGGAGGAAGGAATACCCATCAACGGACTCATCTGGATGGGTACGTTTGAGGAGATGTACCGTCGTATCGAAGAGAAGCTGCAGGCTGGCTTCCATTGTGTGAAACTGAAGATTGGGGCTATCGACTGGGACAGGGAGATTGCCCTGATACAACATATACGCAGACATTTCACGAAAGAACAGATAGAACTGCGTGTCGATGCCAATGGCGGGTTCACTATAGAGAATGCAATGGACAGGCTTGAACAACTGGCGAAATATGACATCCATTCGATAGAACAGCCCATTCCACCGTCAAAAACCGGCTTCCACGAGGGGAAGAACAATGAGGGAAGATGGGCGGCGATGGCTCGTCTCTGTCGTGAAACGCCCTTGCCGATTGCCCTCGATGAAGAACTCATCGGAGTGAACGATGTGGACGAAAAAATCATGCTCCTTGACACCATCCGGCCGCAGTACATTATTCTGAAGCCGTCGTTGCATGGTGGTATCAGGGGGAGTGAGGAATGGATACAGCTGGCACGTGAGCGAGGCATCGGTTCGTGGATTACCTCCGCTCTTGAAAGCAATATAGGGCTGAGTGCCACCGCCCATTTTGCTGCTGCCGTGTACGGTCCCCACGTCTCCATGCCGCAAGGACTGGGTACCGGTCAGCTTTTCACCGACAATATCCCGATGCCTCTGGAAATTCGCGGTGAAAAGCTATGGATGAAAAAGATCTGTTGAGACCGCATTGCGGTCACCGCTTAGTAACCGTAGTGCCCCCGTCTTTACTTTGCTTCCCCTTCTCCGTAGATGAAACCTTGGAGGGCTCCGGTATAATCGAAGATTTCTTCGGGGCGGAAGAAACGTGCCAGTTCGATGGCGGCATTGGCAGTGGAGTCGCTCGCATGAACGATGTTCTGCTGGTTGCTCATTGAATAGTCGCCGCGGATGGTGCCGGGAGCAGCCTCACGTCCGTTGGTGGAACCCGTCATGGTGCGTACCACCTGTACGGCATCTACGCCAGAGATGGCGAGGGCGATGATGGGCGATGCCATCATCGAGGCAGCGAGTGACGGGAAGAAAGGACGGTCGGCAAGGTGAGCGTAGTGTTCACGCAGGATGGGCTCGTCAAGCTGCATCATCTTCAGACCGACGATATGCAGGCCGCGACGTTCAAAACGATGAATGATTTCTCCGATCAGCATACGCTGAACGCAACTGGGTTTTAAGAGAACGAGTGTTGTTTCCATATTGTCTGAATTATCTTGATTAATAATAAAATGATGTCATGTTTTCATGTCTTCTGTCTGCTATTTTGCAAAGATAGCAAAAATGTTTGTAATCACGCTGATTCCACCCATTTTTTTTGTAATTTCCTGTCAAAGATATTGACAAAAACTTGTCTGGAAAAAGTGATGAAAGAGAATGTAAATAAAGGACAATGTTTACAATGAATCTATGAATTTATTTATAGAATAAGGGTCAACATAAACATCATCATCGGATTTCTTATCTTCTACAATTGGAGAGTGATAAAGATTCTTGATTAAAATAGGACCAAACAAGGGAGTCTTTTCCGGGAGATATTTCTTCCTGATAAAGAAAGCAATGATGAGAAAAAGCGTAATCATAATTCTTTCCCTTTTTCCTTGTTATTATGCTGCATAATATAAGCATTTGTTTTGAATAATGCAGAGGGATTTTCCAAAATGCAATGTGGTAATCACTAATTTCCAATGAAAAGATAGGCTATGGTCTTCTCATCCACCAATAGATTAATCCAGAGACAGGTGTAAATAAAGTGCTGATAAGCAAGAACCACTTCCATTCATGCTTATCAGAAGCTGGGTATAGAACCAGCATCAATATTAGTCCGATGATAAAAGAAAAAATCACTATCATAATATTTATCCTTTCTCCTTATTATTCTGTTGCAAATGTAAGCAATAATAGTGAATTTTGCAAGGGAATTTCCCTATTTTGCGATAGGAGAAAAGCCTATCCCTTGAATACGAACTTATATAGAAAAATACCTATAGGAAGAGTGAAAGCAGCACAAAGACCCAAATAAATAAAACAAGCGAGCCATGACCAATCTTCCGCCTTGATGACGAAGAACATGGATATTAGTATTGCAAAGATGTAGATTGAAAGCATAATCTTTTCCCTTTCTCCTTGTTATTATGCTGCAAATATAAGCATTTGTCTTGAATTATGCAAGGGGATTTCCCTAAATGTAATGAGGTAATCCCTAACTTCTCCACCAAACCCATAATGGTATTGCAAGAACGGGAGTCAGAAAAAGGCATAATCCAAAATACAGGAAACATGCAAACCATGACCAATCTTCATGCTTGATGACGAAAGGCATTGATATAAGAATTATAATAATGTAAATAACGGTGAGCATATTATTACCCTTTCCTTCATTTTACATCGCAAATGTAAGCATTATTTTTCAATTATCAAAGGGGGAATCCATAATGTTTGTCTTTAAACACAGTTCTGTCTTCACACTATCCCCGATTATTCGTTGTCCCACAATTCATCCAGTTTTTCCCATATATCTTCTGGCAACAATTCACCCGAATGCCCCTTTTTCCAGTTGTATGCAGGAATCACTTTCATTAGCTTATCCAATGAAATGAAAGGTTTTTCTCCAGGCTCAACAGCATTTTGGCAAACCATATCTACATAGCATCTTCGCTTAGTAGAACCAGCCCAGTCATCTCCAGTATAGGGATCTGACAGGAAATACCCGTTGAAGACTATACCTGCTTTATCATCTCCCACACGCAGCATATAGAACATATCACCTCTTCGAGCCTCTTCCCACTCATAGATACTCCAGTTCATGCAGAACTTTCCATCTTGCATATTCTCGATACATTCCTTGTAATCTTGCTCCTTAAATGAACTGATAGAAGGGTTCCATCGCATTAAGTATTTTTTCGGCTCATCAGGAACGGGAAGTATTTCGAAATGGACCTCCCATATACAGTTATCACCGTTAGGGTCTTCAATACTTTCGTTTGGACCCTGGAAACAAAACCGGGTGCCTGCAACGACCTTCTTACTAATGATTTGTGTGAGGCAATGATTATCTCCGTCTACAAGCACAAGGAATTCCAATGATTCATTTAGAATGTAGGGAAATTCACCACCGTTATAGAAATAGCAGCCATGATATGTAGTGGGCATTTCTTCCGTACATAAAACCAGATACCCATTAATATTTTTGAGAATCAAACTCTGGTTTTGTTCGTTAATGTCCAAGACAATTTGACCAATCACTCCATTCTTGACACCTTCAATCACCTCACTATCTACATCAATAGAGATAGCAACCTCGTTAATATCTTTATCTTTGTCTGATTTCATTTCATTATTGCTTTTTGAGGATTAATTTTCTTCTTGAAATAATAGCTGGGAATAATAAACTGTCATGGTTTCCTTTTCGATGAATCTTTGATAATACATGATGATACGAATTTTGGGAACAAATATATAAAATTCCCAAGATTTTCAATAAAAATTCCCATGATTTTCAATTTTAAAGTAAATCTTGGGGAATTGAAGGAGTAAATCATCACCCAATTAACTCGGTCTGATGCAAGAGAAAGCATAGCTCTTTGCGGAGAAAAACGCTATCAATAATCTTGACAAAAACTTGTTGGGGAAAAGTGATGAAAGAGAAGTTAAAAAGTGTAAAACATGATTCTTCACTCTTCATTCTTCATCCTTCATTTTCCCATCGCTTAGGTTTTACACCGCGAAAGGTTAGCTTTGACCGCGCCAAAGACCATGTTTCATCGCCTCAAACATAACCTTTCACACGACGAAACGTAACCTTTGGCGCAGCGAAACCTTACCTTTGGCAAATTTATATTTTGTAAACCGCCCGTTTACAGATAAACATCCGTGTAACCATTTGTCAATCAATACTTTACGAAAAACCTCAAAAATCGACGTTTTTTCGACCGAGTGACCCTTTCGTGACCAACACCCCCTATTTTTTGGGCTCAAAATTCGAATATTATTTGACAAAATTTCGTTCAACCGAATTTGAAATCTGGGTGTGTCGAGCGTGGGTATTTGTAATGTCAAATATAAGAAAGACATTGTAGAATGGAATAATATTGGGATGCCCGATTACAAAGAAATGATGCCAGAGGCATCAGACAAGGATTGCCAACAAAATAGTGCAAAATGCATCAGATAAGGGCAGTTAGCAAAGATGATGCTGTTAAGCATCGGACAAAGGTAGCCAGCCATACAGCCGTGCCTATGGGTACGGCGAAATGGCTGGAAAGGAATATCCCCATTAGAATATAGCCTGCCCTTGGGTAGGCGACATTGTTTAATCTTGTCCCTTACCTAAAGGCAAGGCTCCGTGTGTGGGTATCGCCCTTACCAGCCATTTCGCGGTGCCTAAAGGCACGGCTGTATGGTTGGCTACCATTGTCTAATGCCTACGGCATTTCTTAATATGATGCATTAAATGAAACAAGGAAACTTTCATCTTCATTCCTTTCTTGAAAAATCAGCAGATTCGTTATTTTTTTGTACTTTTGCAGCTGATGATGACCCTTGAGAAGTTTTTGGAAGAATGGCATGATGGCAACGACCGTATCCAGGTGCATACCAGCGGATCGACGGGAACTCCTAAGCTGATGTGGGTGGAGAAGAGTCGCATGGTGGCTTCTGCCCGCATGACGTGCGATTTCCTTGGTCTGCACCCGGGCGACACGGCTCTGCTCTGCATGCCGCTCGACTATATTGCAGGTAAGATGATGGTGGTGCGCTCCTTGCACCGCCAATTGCAGCTTACCACTATTGAGCCGAGCGGACATCCGCTTGCCCATACGGATATCCCCTTTACGTTCGCCGCCATGGTACCCTTACAAGTATGGAATTCCCTACAAGTGGACGGGGAGCGCGAGAAGTTACGGCAGATACGCCATCTGATCATCGGCGGCGGGGCGATAGACGACTCACTCGCCGAGGAACTGAAAGACTTCCCCAATGCCGTGTGGAGCACCTACGGGATGACAGAGACCCTTTCGCATATCGCCTTGAGACGGCTCAACGGACCGGAACGCAGCGACTGGTACACCCCTTTTGAGGGCGTTGATGTGTCGCTCAGTGCCGACGGCTGTCTGGTTGTCGATGCCCCGGCAGTCTGTCCTGAACGCCTTGTAACCAACGACCTGGGTGTCATCTCCTCGATTCCGACTCCTGCAGGTCAGCGACCTTGTTTCCGCATCATTGGACGGCGCGACAATGTCATCTGTACGGGTGGCGTGAAGATCCAGATAGAAGAAGTGGAGCGGAAGCTGCGCCCTCATCTCTCCGTACCCTTTATGATTTCCCGTCGGAAGGATGAGAAGTTCGGTGAGATTGTCGTCATGCTGACGGAGTCGCCGGACATAAAAAAATGCAAGACACTCTGTGAGAGTCTCTTGCAGAAATATGAACGTCCCCGCCTATATATTACCGTTGACAAGCTGCCGCTTACCGAAACAGGAAAGCCGGCGCGGGCAGCTGCCGAAGCATTGATAGCCAGTAAGTACGTCTGAATGAATCAGCGGATGGCCTTGACACCGTGCGCGGTAGGGCGTGTGCGACGGATGGTTCCGTCGGCATTGAACTCCATTTTGTCAATGCACACTTCGCGGTGGATGCCCGGTGCCTTCGACTTATCAATATAATTCTTGTTGATGCGATGGTAGACGAAGTACCATTCGTCTCGTCCCGGAATCTGGAGTACGCTGTTGTGTGCCGTCCCATAGATCTCGTTCTCAGGATCCTGAATGAGGATGACTGGTTCATCCGCCACCTTGATTGGTCCGAGTGGAGACGTTGATGTGCCGTAGGCAACATGATAGTTGGCTGCCCCGGTATCGTCAACCGACCACAGGAAGTAATACGTGCCGTTCCGTTTGAAGACGTAGGGAGCCTCGCGATAGGCATAGTCTTCCAAGGTTCCTCCGCGTGGAGTCATCAGTGTCACGGTGGCTTCGTTGATACTCGTCATGTCGTCGTTCAGCTCAGCACCTGCCATATAGCCGTTGCCCCAGTAGAGATAGCTCTTCCCCGTGTCGGGATCGGTGAAGACATCGACGTCTATCTGTTGTCCGTGCCGCTGACCTTCCGGCCTTTTATCGACAATAGGATGCCCCAGATCCTTGAACGGACCTGTCGGTGTGTCAGCCACCGCCACACCTATCGCCTTCCCATGTCCGGTCTCCCCGCTATAATAGAAGAAATACCGGTACTTCCCATCAACCATCTTCTCCTCGATGGCAGGAGCCCAGGCGTTGCCACTTGCCCACTTCGTGTCGCGCGGCAGGTTGAGGTTGATGCCCTCGTACTTCCAGTGAACCAGGTCGGCACTGGAGAAACAGGTGAAATACCATCCTCCCCATCCCGGCGTTCCGTCGGTGGTGGAGTAGATATAATAACGGTCTGTCAGATGAGAATACATCACTTCGGGGTCGGCATGGTATCCCATGAGGATGGGATTGCCGCTGTAAGGCTGTGCCAGTGTGCCCATGCAGGACAGCATGAAGACGGTGAGGGCGAAGACGATTCTTTTCATATATACTGTTGTTGATGATGATACAATTCTTCAGGACGGTGGGGCGGCAGGGGCAGGACGGTTCGTCCTATCCCTCGCGGAAGAAGTCGAGCGCCTCCTTGATTTCCTCGTCGTCGGCATTCCTGTTGATGAGGATGTTGCCGATACCTCCCAACAACGTGAAGTTGATGACTCCGGCATCGTTCTTCTTGTCGTGACCCATCAGTTCGATCAGTTCGTCGTAGTCGTCACAGGTGATGTCCATCTTCCCGTAATGCTCCTTGATGAAGGCTACGGTCTGGTGCATCTTTTCCGAGGGGAACCCAGTCTTGATGCAACTCAGGTAGAGTTCGCAGACGATACCGTACGCTACGGCATATCCATGAAGGATCGGTTTGCCGCGAAGAAGCGCCAAAGACTCGAAGGCATGTCCGAAGGTGTGTCCGAAATTCAGTGCCTTCCGGATGCCCTTTTCCCTCGGGTCGTTCTCCACGATGTGCTCCTTCACCCTGACGGAAGCGGCGAGCATCTTCTGGATTTGCTGCAACTGGGGCGACTCAGGAGAAAATCCGTTGAAGCCGATTAGTTCAGCCCACGTCTGCTCATTGCTGATCAGTCCGTGCTTAAGCATTTCTGCATAGCCGGAAAGGATATTCTCTTTGCTGAGCGTCTGGAGGAAACGAGTGTTCAGGATGACAAACCGGCTGTCGTTGAAGACACCGATTTCGTTTTTCAGTCCTTCGAAGTTGAAGCCCGTCTTTCCCCCTACACTTGCGTCGACCATTGCCAGAAGGGTGGTCGGGATGTTGATGAAGTTGATGCCCCTCTTGAAGGTGGAAGCGGCAAAGCCGCCAAGGTCGGTCACCATGCCTCCTCCCAGATTGATGAGGAGCGAATGACGGGTAGCCCCGCCCTCGAGGAGAGCCTTCCATACTGTTACCACTGAGTCGAGATTCTTGTGAACATCGGAGGCACCGATGGTAATGACACTGGCAGACTTCAGACAGAAAAAGTCCTTGATAACCGGCCAGCATAATCTTTCTGTAGTTTCGTCAGTCAGCACGAAAATCTTGTCGTGCTCACACTCTGCAACAGACATTGCGATGTCTAGTTGAAGGTTTTGTGAAATAATAATTCTCTGCTCCATAATACATAACATAATAACTACTGCGTGCAAAGATAGTGTAAAAAAAGGAAATTAAGGAATTTTTTCATGCCGAATGTCTACAATGTGATAAAAAAAAACTAATTTTGCAGACCAATCGGAATGAAAGTATGGCAAGCAGACTTAATATGATATGGAATTTCATCGGTCACTATAAATATCTTATCGTGATCGTTGTAGGTGTTGCGCTTGTGGGGGTGTTAGATGAGAACAGCTTTGTCAAGCGTGTACAGTATGAGCTTCAGATCAGCGACCTCAAGGCCGAGATTCAGAAGTACGACGAACGGAACATGGAAGATTCCCGCCGGCTGAAGGAGCTCAGCCGAAGTCATAAGGCGGTTGAGCGCATCGCCCGTGAGCAATATTTCATGAAGACCGACGATGAAGACATCTTTGTATTGAGTGAAGACTTGCCCGAAGTTCCTAAAACAGAAGAAAATGAGACAACAGAGTAAGCTGCAGACCATTCTCCTCCTTGTCGGCGGTGCCCTCATGGTGATAGGAGCGGGCTGCTTTGTCTTCATGTGGCAGCAGAAAATCATGTGCTGGGTGTTTCTTGTCGGTGCGATACTCTTTGCCACCTGCCAGTCCATGCAGATGTATGAAGGGCGTAGCTTCGTGATTCGCCGCCTCAAACGCATCCAATGTGTTTCCGACTTGTTTTTTGTCCTTTCAGGAATCCTGATGGTCGATACCGTCTATCATTTCCTCCTTCCTTTGTTCAGACAGGGAGAGAATGACGGCTACTATAATTATATGACATACGTCTATAATAAATGGGTCGTCCTTCTGCTGATAGCAGCTATTCTGGAAGTATATACTACACACCGTATCTCCTCGGAGCTGGACAAGGAACAAAATGTTGAAAAACGCTAAAAGGTAGCCTATTTAAATTAAATAGCATAAAAAATTTTCTTTACTTCAATAATAGATGTTACCTTTGGCCTATTGATTTGATAACGGAACAAGAACATCGTTTATGAATAAAGCTTTATACGCACTTATTTCTCTATTGGCTTTTACCTCGTGTCTGAACAACTATAATGTTCAGGGAACTTCAAATTTGTCAAGTCTCGACGGTCACATGCTTTATCTTAAAGTGATGAAAAACAACCGTTTCAAGAACGTAGACTCCTGCGAAGTGGTCCATGGACAGTTTCATTTCTCCGGTAATGCCGATTCAGTGCGTATGGCAAATATCTTCATGGACGATGAGAGCGTGATGCCGCTGGTGCTCGAGCGCGGTGACATCACAGTGCGTATTGACAACACAGAGATGAATGTGTCGGGAACGCCGCTTAACGAACTGCTCTTCAAGTTCCTCAATCAGTACAATCAGTTGAAAGGCCGCCAGTCAGAACTCGTACATCGTCACGACCAGGCCATCATGGACGGAAAGGACATGGTGGCTGTAACCAGTGAGTTGAATGCGGAAGCTATGAAGATCTCACAGGAGGAAGACAGTCTGGTGACATCTTTCGTGACAGAGAACTTTGACAATGTTCTGGGGCCGGGAGTGTTCTTCATGGTGACGAACACGACCATGTATCCTCAACTTACCCCCTGGATAGAGGATATCATGAGCAAGGCTACAGACCATTTCAAGAACGACCCATACGTTAAAGACTATTATGAAAAGGCACAGGAGAATCAAGCCATCATGAATGGAATGAAGGAGATGCCGAAACAATAAACAGTTGGTATGACAACATTGATTGAAGGAGGAAGGATTGTCAATGACGGGCAAGTATTCGAAGGCTCAGTCATGATAAAGGATGATGTCTTCGCCTCAATCGCAGAAGGTAAGGATGTTCCCTGTGGCAGCTATGACAAAAGGATAGATGCTACGGGGTGTTTCATTTTACCGGGGATTATAGATACACACGTGCACTTCCGTGAGCCCGGTCTGACTGAGAAGGCCGACATGGAGAGTGAGAGCAGGGCTGCTGCGTGGGGAGGCGTGACTTCCTTTTTCGACATGCCGAATACCGTCCCGCAGACCACTACTCTTGAGGCTCTGGAAGAAAAGTTCGCCATAGCCAGCAGGCACAGCCACGTCAATTACAGCTTCTTCTATGGAGCCACAAACGACAATGCCGCCGACTTCCTTGCTCTGGATGTTCACCGCATCCCGGGCATCAAGCTTTTCATGGGGTCGAGTACCGGCAACATGCTGGTAGATAAATACGCCTCGTTGCTGTCGGTGTTCAAGACAGCAGCACAGGCTGGGTTGCCCGTGATGGCACATTGCGAGGATACAGATGTCATCAACCGCAACATGACTGAGATGAAAAAGGTGTATGGTGACGACCCTGACGTGCTGATGCATCCGCTTATCAGGAGTGCCGAAGCCTGTTATGAGTCATCTGCCCTTGCCGTACAGCTTGCCCGAACCTTTGGGACGAAGCTGCATGTGGCACATCTGAGTACAGCGAAGGAACTGTCGCTCCCTTTCACCGGTCTGACGGACAGCGGACAGCCATCAATCACTGCTGAGGCAGTGGTGGCTCACCTGTTCTTTACCAGTGAAGACTATATAACAAAGAGGGCACTCATCAAGTGCAATCCTGCGATAAAGACGGCAGAAGACCGTCAGGCCTTACGTGAGGCACTTGTCGACGGGCGGATTGCAACCGTTGCAACCGACCATGCCCCTCACCTCCTGGCACAGAAGCAGGGAGGTTGTGCACGTGCGATGTCGGGAATGCCGATGATACAATTCTCCCTGCCCACGATGCTGGAGCTGGTGGATGAAGGCGTCTTGTTGATTGAACAGATGGTGGAACTGATGTGTCATCATCCCGCCCGACTGTTTGAGGTGAGAGACCGCGGCTATATCCGTGAAGGAGCAAAGGCCGACTTGGTGATTGTCCGTCCCCAGACATCCTGGACCGTGACGAAAGATGTCATTCAAAGCAAATGCAAATGGAGTCCGATGGAAGGACATACCTATCATTGGCAGGTGGAGAAGACATTCTGTAACGGTCACCTTATATATAATAAAGGTGAGTTTGATGACAGTAGCAGGGGAGAGGAGATAAGTTTCAGATGATACTGACGTATGAGATAAGTGAAGTCTCGCCATATATAAACTGGCTGTATTTCTTTCATGCCTGGCAACTCTCAGGGAAGCCGGATGAAGTGAAGCAGCAGTTAAAGACAGAGGCAGAGGAGCAGCTCCGCGCCCTCGAAGGTCACTATCGGACGCATGTGGTATTTGAAATATTAGATGCTAACGGCGATGGCGACGACTTACTGGCTGGCGGTGTGCGGATACCGATGCTTCGTCAGCAGCATGCCACGTCGGAAGGAGAGTATAATTTGTGTCTGGCAGATTTTGTCCAGCCGTTGTCTTCGGGCATTACCGATAAGGTAGGTGTCTTTGCTGCGACGGTGGACAGTAGTCTGGAGCACGATTTCAAGAAAGATGCTTACCAGCAGATGCTGGTACAGACCTTAGCCGATCGTCTGGCTGAGGCTACCGTGGAACGGATGCACGAGGAAGTGCGGAAGAAGTGGTGGGGGTACGCACCCGATGAGCACCTGACAATGGAACAGCTTCATCAGGAAGCTTTTCAGGGTATTCGTCCGGCTGTTGGCTATCCGTCGCTTCCAGACACGAGCGTTAATTTCATCCTTTCAGACATATTGGGGATGAAGGAGATAGGCATCACGCTTACCCAGAGCGGTATGATGAGGCCTCATGCCAGTGTTTCTGGTTTTATGTTTGCCCATCCCAAGGCACGTTATTTTGATATAGGAATAGTAGGGGAAGACCAGTTGCGCGATTATGCCAGTCGCCGTGGGATCCCAGTAGAATTAATGAGGAGGTTTATCAAATGATAGCAAGAGTATTCATATTGTTAATAGTGCTTATACTATTGCCGGAATGGTATATCTACATGCGTTATTTCTCCCGTCGTTGTAAGAACGATAAGGTTAGGAAATGGCTATGCTGGCTACCTTCCATCTTAATGGTTCTCTACACCATTATCTTGTCTCTGGAGCGCGACTTTGCCCCCGAGGACATGAGCCGGCTGAACATCTATCTGTTCCTGCTTGGTATCTGGATTATCCCAAAGGCAGTGTATTCGCTGTGTGCTGTCATCGGTCGCATCTGTGCTCTGCTGCGTCATTCCAAGAAGAACTGGGGTAATCTTATCGGACTTGTCCTCGCCTTGTATGTCATCTTCGTCGTGTTGTATGGCAGTACGATAGGCCTCCGCCGTCTGGAAGTAAAGCGTGTGGACCTTTCTTTCAAGGATCTGCCCGCCTCGTTCGAAGGCTATCGTATGGTGTTGTTCTCAGATGCTCATGTCGGTTCAATGACTGGCTCGTTGAAGAAGATACTGGAGCGCGACATTGATTCCATCAATGCCCAGCAGCCGGACATCATCCTGTTTGCTGGTGACTTGCAGAACATGCAGCCTTCGGAGCTCTATCCTGTGCAGGATATTCTGATGAAGCTGAAGGCAAAAGACGGTATTTATTCGGTTCTGGGCAACCATGACTACAGCGACTATATCAATGCCGACCCTGCCATTGAATCAGCCAATGAGCGGGAGCTTGTCAACCGTCAGACACGGTTTGGCTGGACGGTGCTCCGCAACGAGCGTCAGGTGATCCGACGTGGCAAGGACGACATCGTGATTGCCGGTGAGGAGAGCGGAGGACTGAAAAGGGACACAATACTGTACGATAAGAAGAAGACGATGGAAGGTGTCAAGAAAAACTCCTTCGTCATCATGATGCAGCACGATCCCACAGTATGGAGAAAAGACATCCTGCCCGACTCCATCCCACTCACGGTGAGCGGACATACACATGGCGGTCAGTACTCCTTCTTTGGAGTCCGTCCCACCGAATACACATACACCGAAGACTGTGGATTGTACCAGGAAGGAAACAGCTACCTTTATGTCACCAAGGGCATCGGTGCACTGATTCCTTTCCGTTTTGCCGTGTCTCCAGAAATTGTTGTAATCACATTGCATAGAAAGTAGAAAGAATGAAATACCTGTACCGGATTTATCAGTTGTTCATTGCAGCACCCGTCATCCTTGTTGCCACCATCATTACGGCAGTGACCGTCACCATTGGCTGTATGTTAGGCAATGGTCACTTCTGGGGTTATTATCCAGGGAGATGGTGGGGATGGGTCATCATCCGTGTACTGCTCTTGCCTGTGAAGGTGGAAGGACGTGAGAATCTTCAGTCAGGCCAGTCATACGTCTTTGTGAGCAACCATCAGGGAGCCTTTGACATCTTTCTCATCTATGGTTTCCTGCAAAGGAACTTCAAATGGATGATGAAGCGGCAGATCCGCAATATCCCCCTGGTGGGATTAGCCTGCGAAGCCTCCCATCAGATATTTGTCGATAAGCGGGGTCCTAGCAAGATCAAGGAGACCTATACGAAGGCACGTGCCACATTGAAGGACGGGATGTCGCTTGTCGTCTTCCCGGAAGGCTCGCGTTCGTTCACGGGACACATGGGCGTGTTCCGCCGTGGAGCTTTCATGCTCGCCGATGAACTTCAGCTGCCCGTTGCCCCGCTGACCATCAACGGTTCGTTTAATGTGATGCCGCGCATGCGTGACATGCATTTCGTCAACTGGCATCCGCTGACGCTTACCATCCATAAGCCGATTGCGCCAGTTGGGCAGGGAGCGGAGAACATCAAGCATCTTGAGCAAGAGAGTTATCAGGTCGTTATGAGCGGTCTGGTGCCGGAATACCAGGGATATGTGGAGAATCCCGATCAGTAAGAAACATCATTAATAAATAGATACGAAAATGACAATGAGAGAAAACATTGGTGAATCTGTTAGACGCATAGGTAAGGGAATGCTTGGGAAAAGGTTTCTCTATACTACTATTGCAGTCGAAGTGTTGCTGTTGGTCGCAATTCTGTATTTCTCCTGTTCAGGTGAAAAGAAGTTCGGGTCATCAGACACATTGACAACCTATGAGGTGTTTGACAGTCTGACAACTATTCTTCCGAAAGGTTCGGAGGTGATTGCCCGCTTTCCAGACAAGGAGCGCCATTGCATGTATTATCAGAACAGTGGCTTGCTGTATTATTTTGACGGAAAGCAGAAGAACCTTGAAGAAGTCACTATCAGTGGAATTCCAAACGGTAACGTCGTCAGTGCCCGTCTGGATGCTGAGGAGAAATATATCATGATAGTGGTGAAAGTCGGTAATCTGAATAAGTTGTTCCGCCTGAACACTTACAACCGTAATGTCGTCGATATGGATAAGACCGTCGAGATTGAGAAAGAAGAGGCGAAAGACGAAGAAGAGAAGAAGCCGACGAAGACCAGAAAGAGAGAGACTACTTCTGAGGAACAGCCCGTAGCAGAACCCAAGCCGGCACCGGAGCGCGAGGGCGTGCTACAGGATGTCATGGAAGAACTTCCTGCTCCTTCACACGAATCAAACGGTGAATAAAGAAACATTCCCATGAATCAGTCTGATAGTATTGTAATCATTCCTACTTATAATGAGAAGGAGAATATGGAGAAGATCATTCGTGCCGTATTCTCCCTTCAAAAGTGTTTCCATATTCTTGTGATCGACGACGGTTCGCCCGACGGTACCGCAGGAATCGTACACCGGCTTATCAATGAAGAGTTTGCCGACCGCCTCTTTATCATCGAGCGAAGTGGAAAGCAGGGATTAGGCACTGCCTATATAACGGGTTTCAAGTGGGCATTGGAGCATCAGTACGACTATATCTTTGAGATGGATGCCGACTTCTCCCATGACCCCAACGACCTGCCTCGTCTCTATGATGCCTGTGCCGTAGAAGGATATGATCTTGCCATCGGTTCGCGCTATGTCAGTGGTGTGAATGTGGTGAACTGGCCTATCGGAAGAGTACTGATGAGTTATTTCGCATCCAAGTACGTACGTTTCGTCACAGGCTTCAAGGTGCATGATACGACAGCAGGCTTCAAGTGCTATCGCCGCAGGGTACTTGCCACGATAGAGCTTGACAAGATTCGTTTCAAGGGATATGGATTCCAGATTGAAATGAAATACACGGCATATAAGATAGGCTTCAAGATTAAGGAGGTTCCCGTGATCTTCATCAACCGCCGTGAGGGAGTCTCGAAGATGAGTGGAGGTATTTTCGGAGAAGCATTCTTTGGCGTCATGCGGCTGCGTTTGGACGGCTGGTTCCGTAAATATCCACCTTTGCCTAAGAGTTAACAGTGGATTTAAAAGACTTATTATCATATTATAGTGGCCGGAAGCAGGCTAAGGCATTAAGAGAGGCACTGAAGAACAAGTCGGTCAGGACTTTTTTCCTGAAAGGGCTGACGGGTTCTTCAGCGCCTGTTTTCTTTTCTTCGCTCGCCGATTCCGTGACTGTTCCCTTTGCCTTCATCCTTCAGGATGCCGATGATGCCGGCTATTTCTATAACGACCTGAAACAGATACTCGGACAGGAGCAGGTATTGTTTTTCCCTTCCTCCTATCGCCGTTCTGTGAAATACGGTCAGCGTGATGCTGCCAATGAGGTGTTGCGCACGGAAGTTCTGGCAAGACTATCGGAAGCGGAGGAGCAGTCGCCCCTTTTCATCGTTTCCTATCCTGAGGCAGTAGCGGAACTTGTCGTTTCAAAGAAGAATCTTGATGAAAGGATTCTGAAACTGAGTGTGGGGCAGACAGCCGACATCACGGAGACGACGCGCCGGTTGCGGGATTTCTCGTTCACAGAAGTCGATTACGTCTATGAGCCGGGTCAGTATGCCGTTCGTGGAAGTATTTTAGATGTCTATTCCTTCTCCTGTGAACTGCCTTTCCGTATCGACTTCTTTGGAGATGAGATAGATACTATCCGCACGTTCGAGGTGCAGGACCAGTTGTCGAAGGAACAGCGGAAGACGGTGGAGATTGTACCCGAACTGGCGAAGTTGGCAACAGAGAAAGTGCCGTTCCTCGGCTTCCTCCCTGCCGACAGCATATTAGTCGTCAGCGACTTCCTTTATGTCCATGAGGTCATCGGGAGAATCTATGAAGAAGGCTTCTCGAACCAGGCACTGGAGGAACGCCTCAGTGGTGCCACCGAAATGGACCGTCAGCAGATCATGCGTGACATGCAGCGTGAAGCACAGTTGTGCACCGCTTCACGTTTCATCGAGGATGCTGCCGGGTTCCGCCGCATAGAGATAGGGCAGAATCCGACGGGTACACCACAGGCAACCATCCAGTTTGACATCACCCCTCAGCCGTTGTTCCACAAGAATATAGAGCTGCTGAAACAGACACTCGAAGACTATGTGCTGAAAGGCTACAAGCTCTTCATCCTGGCTGACAGCGCCAAGCAGCAGCAGCGTCTGCGGGAGATCGTGGAGGATAAGATTCCTTTTACAGATGTGAGCCATACGTTGCATGCCGGATTTACCGACAATGAGCAGAGGGTCTGCTTCTTCACCGATCATCAGATATTCGACCGCTTCCATAAGTACAGCCTGAGAAGCGATACCGCCCGTGCCGGAAAGATGGCGTTGAGCATGAAGGAACTACAGGAAATGGAAGTCGGCGATTACCTTGTGCATGTCGACTATGGTGTCGGTAAGTTTGGCGGACTGGTCCGCCTGCCGCTCCCGTCTTCCAATGGGAAGGAGACATCCTATCAAGAGGTCATCCGCATCATCTACCAGCATAACGACAAGGTTGACGTATCCATTCACTCGCTTTACAAGATTTCCAAATACCGCAGGAGTGATACCGGGGAGCCCCCCCGCCTCTCAACACTTGGCACAGGAGCGTGGGACAGGCTGAAGGAACGTACCAAGAAGCGGATTAAGGATATTGCCCGCGACCTGATCAAGATTTATGCCAAGCGATTGCAGGAGAAAGGGTTTGCCTTCTCTGGCGACTCCTTCTTGCAGAACGAGCTGGAAGCATCCTTCCTCTATGAGGATACACCGGATCAGCTGAAGGCTACCAATGACGTAAAGGCAGATATGGAGAGTGCCCGTCCGATGGACCGGCTGGTCTGCGGTGATGTCGGATTTGGAAAGACCGAAGTGGCGGTGCGTGCAGCATTCAAGGCAGCCTGTGACTCCAAGCAGGTGGCGGTGCTTGTGCCGACCACCGTTCTTGCCTTCCAGCACTACCAGACATTCCGCGACCGTCTGAAAGGGATGCCAGTCCGCGTGGATTATCTGTCGAGGGCACGCTCGGCAAAGAAGACAAAGGAACTGCTGGCTGATCTACAGCAGGGAAAGATAGATATTCTGATTGGCACTCACAAGCTGATTGGCAAGAATGTAAAGTGGAAAGACCTCGGACTGCTGATTATCGACGAGGAGCAGAAGTTCGGTGTTTCCGTGAAGGAAAAGCTCCGTAAGCTGAAGACCAACATCGACACACTCACGATGAGCGCAACGCCGATACCGCGAACGCTTCAGTTCTCCCTGATGGGTGCCCGCGACATGAGCATCATCCGTACACCTCCGCCCAACCGTCATCCCATCCATACGGAGCTGGGTGTCTATGGCAGTGAACTGATTACCGATGCCATTAACTTCGAGATGAGCCGTAACGGACAGGTGTACTTTGTCAACGACCGCATCTCTAATCTTCCCGAGATAGAGAAGCTGATTCTCAAGAATGTCCCCGACTGCCGTGTGGCAATCGGACATGGACAGATGAAACCGGAGGAGCTGGAGAACATCATCATGGGATTCATCAACTACGACTATGATGTGCTGCTCTCTACAACCATCGTAGAGAATGGCATTGACATCCCTAATGCCAACACCATTATTATTAATGACGCCCACCGCTTCGGACTCAGCGACTTGCATCAGATGAGAGGTCGGGTAGGGCGCAGCAACCGTAAGGCTTTCTGCTATCTGCTGGCACCGCCAAAGAGTGTGCTTTCGCCCGAGGCGCGTCGCCGCCTGGAGGCTTTGGAGACCTTCTCTGACTTGGGTAGCGGGTTCAGTCTTGCCATGCAGGACCTGGACATCCGTGGTGCGGGCAACCTGCTGGGAGCCGAGCAGAGCGGATTCATGGAAGATTTGGGATATGAGACCTACTTGAAGATTATCAAGCAGGCGATGGCTGAACTGCGGAATGAGTCGGGAGGAATGCCTGCCGATGAAGTGAAAGAACAGATTCCATCGGCAAAGACATCTTCAGGTTATCCTTCCGGCAAGTTGATGTTTGACTCGTCTTCCTTTGTGGACGACTGTGCCATAGAGTCCGATCTCGAAATGTATTTCCCTGACACATACGTCCCCGGGTCATCAGAGCGGATGCTGCTCTACCGTGAACTTGACAATATCGAAGACGACCGTACACTGGAGGCTTACCGAAAGCGACTGGAAGACAGGTTTGGTCCTGTCCCCACAGAAGGAGAGGAACTGATGCAGGTAGTGACCTTGCGAAGATTAGGCAAGCAGCTGGGCTGTGAGAAGATTATTCTTCGTCAGGGTATCATGAACATGCAGTTTGTTTCCAATGCAGAGAGTCCTTATTACCAGAGTCAGGCTTTTAGCAATGTGCTGAATTATGCCACCCGTGAGCTGCGTCGTTGCCAGCTCAAAGAGGTAAAAGGCCGCCGTCTGTTGCATGTCAGGGATGTGCCGACAGTTGGAGTGGCAGTTCAAGTGCTGAAAGCAATGGGTTGACAATCGAAGAGATTGCCAACCCATTCTTTTAGAGCCTGCACATCGTTTGCTTGTGTCGTTGGAACTGCTGCATTTTATCATCAAATATGTTGACAAAAACTTGTCGGGGAAAAGTGATGAAATAGAGGTTAAAATCCGTTAAAACCGATTCTTCACTCTTCCTTCATCATCCTTCATTTTCTCATCGCTAAGGTTTCGCACTGCGAAAGGTAAGCTTTGACCGCGTCAAAGCTTATGTTTCGTGCGATGAAACATGGTCTTTCACACGACGAAACCTTACCTTTGGCGCACCAAAACCTAACCTTTCGCAAATTCGTTTTTTGTAAACAGTTCGATTACAGATAAATAATCGTATAACCATCTGTCAGCCAACACTTTACGAAAAACCTCAAAAAATGGCGTTTTTTCGACCGAGTGACCCTTTCGTGACCAATACCCCCTGTTTTTTGGGGTCAAAATTCGAATTTTCTTTGACAAAATCCCGTTCAACCAAATACGCAAAGAGATGATGCCAGAGGCATCAGACAATGGTAGCCAGCCATACAGCCGTGCCTATGGGTACGGCGAAATGGCTGGTATGAGATTACCCCCTAATAATATAGCCTGCCTTTATGGTAGGCGACATGGTTAGCCCTTGTCCCTTGCATAGCAGCAAGGTTTTATGTGTGGGTATTGCCCTCACCAGCCATTTCGAAACACCCAAGGGCGTTTCTGTATGGCTGGCTACCATTGTCTAATGCCTACGGCATTTCTTCTTTTAAATCTATTATCTATCCGAATGAATAATTATGGAAACAATTATCGTCCAATCGTTCTTCATAATTTCCGAATTGACAGGAGGATGACATTTCCTCCATAAAACAAACTCAATGATATACTGCAACAAAAAAGAAG
>Ga0247611_10004253_pt1 | contig 20056 bp, 20 predicted proteins | sample 177DNAGHGhighgp2_FD_192422 | JGI IMG/M metagenome (GOLD analysis project Ga0247611, IMG submission 192422) | Sheep rumen microbial communities from Palmerston North, Manawatu-Wanganui, New Zealand - 1770 DNA GHGhigh gp2 | ecosystem: Host-associated > Mammals > Digestive system > Stomach > Rumen...
CAAAACACAATCATCCTCATCTCAAAATATAATCAAAGTTGGAATATTTATGCTATTAAGTAATTCACTTTTTACATCCAATCTATCCCTGTATCTTATGAAATCATTTTCACCACTTGGCAAAAAATCATTATAAAAAGTTCCAGCTGAAATCTTTTCATTGGCCATTATTGAAAAATTTATAAGTTCATTTTCCTTATTTTCATTTATTAGTTTCGTTGATTCATCTTTTGCAATATTGTACTCCTCTTCACTCAAAAATTTTTTAGTCAATGATGGAATATCACAAGGAGCTAGTAATACTATTTGTTTGATGCTAACATCTTTTTTTTGATTAAAATAATAATAAAGAACTTTATTACATCCATAACTATGTCATTCCAGGATAATCTCTTTATATCATTTTGATTTTGCCCAATTTACTACACCTTCAATATCCAGCATACAGTCTTTAAACCTTTCCAAACATCATCAAATAATGGTAAAATCGTCTCATTTAAGCAACTCTGTTATAAATCCAGTACCTCTGTTATTAAAGGTCAAAAAAACATAATTCTTATCAGAATAAGATTTAGCAAGCGTATCAACAAATCTATTTTCATAAAAATTTCAATTCAGGCCATGAACGTGAATTACTATTTTATCAGTATCTTCATCTGGTGCATACAAGATACCTGGTAACTCTACTTCATCAATAGAATTCATTCTAACTAGCTCTTGTTTCATTAGTCTTAATAGTACTTAATAATATAAAAACATATCAATTAATAATGATAACTTTTTCAAATCTGAATAGTTTTACACCTATATAATTGCTCAATTAATACAAGTTTAGCTAGTCAGTGCGGCATAGTAATAGCACCAAAAGAAATTTCTTTCAAATCTGAGAATTTACTCTTTAATTCGTCTCTATTCAATCCATAAGGTCATCATATTATAAATACACAATTCTGTCAGCTTATCTCTTTTCCTAATTCTTCTGTAGTTAAAAGTTTTCACTCTTTAGCAAGGAGAATTTTTTTATAATTCTGATATTTCTTTTCGATAGTTTTGATTACAGATTCAGTTTCTTTTTGAATAACTAAATTATGATTGTCATCTTTAAAAGGCTTCAAAGTATCAAAAATTACATCTTTTCACAGACGTTTTTGATATTCTTCAATTGCCTTGGAGAAATGTTTATCAGAATCTGAAATATTCAATATTACGTGCATTTACGTTAACGTTATAATAAAACGAAACAAATATATTAAAATTCCAACAAAAAACAAATAATTAAGATTAGTTATTAATTTTAATACCTAATTTCTGCAATAATAACAATACATAGAAATTTCATATTGACAACACATAAAAAATAATTATATTATAAACAATATGTTTTTTAAATTTTACAATAGTAGAATGAATTTAACACTAAAACGATTAAGTACACCAGTAATACCAATTGAACAGTATAATAATTTTATATCTACAAATTCTCATCTACAAACCATACAATCGTGTAAGAATAGAATAAGACATACATTAAAAATTTGTTCTCATACCCCAAGAGATAAAACACATACAACAGGAAGATATAGAAAAAGATACTGAAGGAATTGATCTTGAAATGATAAAAATTATACTAATAATTAAATTCCAAACTCATTTTTTAATAAATCTACTGAATCTAATTTCTCTCGTGGAAATAATTCAACATTTTTTCCATATTTCTCTACCACCTTGCATTCACGTCAGAAATGACCGTAAGCAGCTGTTTCTTCATAGATAGGGGAGCGGAGATTGAATCTCTTTTCTATTGCGTAAGGTCTTAAATCAAATAATGCTCAGATTTTTTTTGCGATTTCACCATCTTTTAATGAAACTTTTGAGGTTCAATAAGTATCCACATATACACTGAGAGGTCTAGCAATTCAGATAGCATAAGAAACTTGAATCAAAACTCTGTCAGCTATTCATGCAGCTACTAAATTTTTAGCTATATAACGAGCCATATAAGCACCAGAGCGGTCCACTTTACTTGGATCTTTACCAGAGAATGCTCCTCATCAGTGTGCTCATTTTCCACCATAAGTGTCTACAATTATCTTTCTTCCAGTCACTCATGTATCTCCGTTTGGTCATCAAATTACAAATTTTCAGGTAGGATTAATCTGAATATCAATCTCGTCGTTAAACAGTACTTTTACTTTATCTTCTAGTCAATCTACAAAACGAGGTAATAAAATATTATTTACATCCTCACGAATTTTAGCCAACATTTCCTCATCTCAAGCAAATTCATCATGCTGAGTAGAGAGAATTATTGTCTTGATTTTCAGTGGTTTATCGTCATCGGAGTATTCAATCGTAAATTGAGATTTAGCATCTGGACGAAGATACAGCATTTCTTTTTTCTCTTTACGAATTTCTGCCAAAGTCCTGAGCAATTTATGCGATAAATCCAAAGTCAAAGGCATCAAATCATCAGTTTCATTACAAGCATATCAAAACATAATTCACTGATCTCCAGCTCATTGGTCTTCAGCATTTTCTCTCTCCACTCCACGAGAAATATCAGCAGATTGTTCATGTAAAAGTACTTCGATATCGCAAGTATCTGCATTAAATCAATATTCATCTTTTGTGTAACCGATTCTGCGAATTACATCACGAGCCACTTTTTCTACATCCACATGCGCAGTAGATTTCACTTCTCATGCTAACACAACCTTATTAGTCGTAACGAGAGTTTCACAGGCTACTTTTGAGTGTGGATCTTGAGCTAAATAAGCATCTACAATAGCATCAGAAATCTGATCACAAACTTTGTCTGGATGTCATTCAGAGACTGATTCTGAAGTAAATAGGTAAGTCATCTTTTCTAGAATAAAAAATAAAAATACATTCTGATTCGTGAACGTATTTTTGGATTCGTGAAGTCGTTAGACTTCTGCGTAAAATTTAATTGTCTTTAGCAATTTTTTTACGTGGTTGCAAGCGATACAAATCCATCCACATTCTGAATCTAAAATTAATTATAATTTTATGAATACATTATTCAATATAAAATTAAAATGTATATTGTGGATATTACCCATAAAATTCTTATATAAAAATAATATATAGATTTATTGTTACAGGTTTACTCAGATTCAGATTCGTCAAAAACATTTGGATTAAGTCATGTTCTGAATGGGAAATCTTCTGGAACTGTATATCATTTAATCTTTGAAAGACATTTCATTACATTAGTTTGCCAGTTTATAGGGCTAGATGCATAAATTTTTCAGTCAGGATTTCCATATCTTGATAGTTGATTAATAGTATGATAATGTCAAAGATACTGATTGTTTAGTGTGAGAGGAATTAGTCTAGCTCATGCATATGGAGTATTATAAGCTACTCTATCTCATCTATCATTATTTCCAACATTTCAGATATTGTTGCTTGTTGTTAGGTATTTTCATAATGTAGATTCAGCTACTCATATACAAATTACCACATCTCTATCGATATTAGTTCATTCTACTACAGAATTCCAGAAATCTAAATCTTTATAAACTCAAACTCAATATCAATTTAATAATTTTTGAGCTCTTTCATCTACGGTTTTTCATTCAATAAGTTTCAATTCTGATACATCGATAGGTCTAACTAGCTGATCATTGAGATATTTGATTCTGTAATCTTCTGGTAATGTATTTTGTCGGTCTGTTACTACGCTTAAATCTAGTATAGTTAACGGATCAATAGCTACTCAATCTTTGTAAACTCAGAAAGTCAGATTTTCTCATTCTGAAGCAAATCATGCTCACATAGTTCCAGGTTCTCATCAACTATATCAGATTAATTGTCCACGTTGAACAGTATCTCATGGATTTATAAGAATTTGATTCATATATTCATACAATGTTACATATCATTCTTTATGAATTATCAAGACTCGTGAGATTCCATCAATTGAATTTGAAACATAATAAACCACTCCATCTCTAGCAGCATATACAGGAGTTCATTGTTTAGCTTCGATTTGGATGGCTTGATGTTTAAATCAATTTTCTTTTTCAAAATTTGCATCGTTGAAGTAATGAGTAATATTTTCAATTGGATAGATTGGCCATGCAATTGGAGCCGCATCGTCATCGCTACTATCTGGAGCTTTCAGCATTGTTTCAATATTTTCTGGAATATTATCATTAGCTCTATAATTTTTCTTTACAATATCGTCAATAAATGTAAGAACCATTTTGTTTACATCTTCTCTACTAGACATTATTGCCTCGAATTTTGTATCAGCTTTTTCTCTATATAAATTAATAAAGCTGATCAAATATTGTTTTTTTTGTTCTAATCTTTCTATTTCATTGCGATACTCTTGGATACTTTCTTGTGCTGCAATTTTTAGGCTTCAAAGTTTTGTTAATAATTTAGTCTTTTTCTCTTCTTCTTTGGTTGATTTTGATATTAATTCAGAAAGCTGAACTGTCATAGCAGACAATAAATCATTTCAAACAAATGTTTCGTTAAAATTATCTGAGTTTACAAACAATCTAATATCATCTATTTTGTCTCCATCCTGGTCATAGATTTTTAATTGAGTCTTGTATAACAAAACCATATAATCATTTAAATATTGTTTTGCTTTTTCTCATGAAACTTTAGCATCTTTTAATTCTTTTAAGAATTCTTTCATTTGCTTTTGATATTGAATTAATTTATTTAGTGAAGATTCAAGATTAGCATTAGCTCATTTAATACTAGAAATTACTCTAACAATTTCTGTTCTGGCTTGTCTGTAGCTTGTACTCATTTCAGGATTCCTTGCCTTCTCTTCTTCATCCAATTTAAATAATTCTTCAGTTACAGTTTCTAGATCAGTTTGTAGTTTTTCCACTCTACTTATAGCTGCATTAATCATGGAATTATCATCTGTTGTTAGCATAACCGAATCTTTTAAATTAGCCAAGCTTACTTCTCATGTTGCGTGCACAATTGGAGATAAACAAGAAAAAAGTCAGATTACAGTAATAATTGACTTCACTCATAAATTTTGAATAGCCTTTTTATTCATCTTTTCTACTAATAATATTTAGTTAAATACAAGAATAATTATATTTATTTTTTAAAAAAACGCGAACTTTACATAAAATTTATCAGATTTTCATCTTCCTTTTTTAAAAAATTGATATTTAATTATTGTTTTTTAAAAAAATAGCACTAAACGTTAAATTTGAATATCATTACATCTCCATCCTGAACTATATAACTTTTTCATTCTAGACGTAATAATCATTTTTCTCTGGCTTTTGCTCGTGAACCGCAAGCTACTAAGTCATCGTATCAAACTACTTCAGCCTTAATAAATCATCTCTCAAAATCTGAGTGAATTGCTCATGCGGCTTGAGGAGCGGTTGATCCTTGTGGAATAGTCCATGCTTTCGTCTCCTTTTCTCATGTAGTGAAATAATACATCAGTCAGAGAGTATTGAATGCAAGAGAAATTAAATCATCAAGAGTTGGGATTTTAGAAGCTTGAGTTTCTAGCATTTCAGCCAAAAACTCTTGTTTTTCTTCTGTGGACATGTCCATCATTTCTTCCTCTATTTTTACACAAACAACGGCTACTGGAGCGTGTAATTTTTCACTATATTCAGATTTAATAGCTTCAGCATTTACCAAATCATCTTGAGATACATTCAGTGCGTAAATGAACGGTTTGAGCGTAAGAAAATTATATGATTTTAAAACTTTTAAATCTTCAGCAGAAAACTGATCGCGAACGGTGTGAGCCAATTTTCAATCCATAAGAGCTTTGTAAATTACTTCCAAAATTTCACACTGTTTTTTTTCATCTTTCGTACAGTTTGAAGCTTTTACTTTTTTTTGTAATGTTGGTAAAATCCTTTCAATATGTTCCAAATCTGCGAAAATAAGTTCAGTATTAATAATTTCTACATCTCTCATTGGATCAATACTTCATTCTACATGAACTACATCAGGATCTTTAAAATAACGAAGAACCTGAACTATTGCATCAGTTTCACGGATATTTGCCAAAAATTTATTTCCCAATCACTCACCTTTTGAAGCTCATTTTACCAATCATGCAATATCCACAAATTCAGTAGCTGCATAAACTTTTTTCTGACTATGAGACATCTCTGCTAATACGTCTATTCTAGGATCTTTCACATCTACTATTCACACATTCGGATCTATTGTACAGAACGGAAAATTTTCTGCAGGAGCTGCATATGATTTAGTCAATGCATTAAAAAGTGTAGATTTTCAAACGTTAGGTAATCAAACTATTCAGATTTTCATTATATGAAATATAATATCTAAAATACCATTCATAGTATTATTGTTTAACATTTAAATTTCAAGTTAATAGATTTGAATGGAATTCCAAAAAAGTAATCGGTTTTTTCGATTACTTTCTAAAAAACATTTTTCTTCTCAACATATGATTAATTATTTACTTCTTACATGTAATTATGAAATGTATAGTTCGGTAAATCTGATAAATCAACTATACAACTCATTTTGCTGCAGTCCAATATCATCAGCATACTCAACTCTTTTTAACACTTCAGATTCAGTCATATTATTTAATAATACCACATCATGTAAAACGCTTGGAGCATAGCGTTTTAATTTCAAAATATCCATTTTCTTTTGTAATTTTTCTGACCATGTTATTTGTGATAAATATTCTTTAAAATCATAAAAATTAAGAAACTCAGTCGTTATACCATACTCTGACAATTTACCAACCAATTCAACTCTTCTTGACACTTCAGATTCAGCCAATTGACTTAATGATACTACCTCAAATGCATAGCATGGAGCATAAGATTTTCATTTTAAAATGTCCATTTTCTTTTGTAATTTTTCTGACCATGTTATTTGTGATAAAAATTTTTCAAAATCAAGAAAATTGATATTTTTAAGCTTTATACCATGCTTTACCAATTTATCAACCAATTCAACCCTCCTTATCACTTCAGATTTAGCCATATTATTTAATAATATCACCTCATCTCCTTGAGATGGAGCATAAGGTTTTCATTTCAATAACTCATCATTAGAAATTATAACACTTTCATAGTGTTTTCATCAAATATCTGCTGATTTAGCAGCATTTTTATCAATAATTAATTTATTTCAATGTAAGTGATATTTAAGTCAATCTACAATTACAACATTTCCATCATTTAGTCACGCTGTAAATATCCCAGCTAAATCTTTTAACTTTGTTCTGTGCAAAATATTACGTCATTTCCTTCAATTAACTTGTGTTGTCTCAAGTGTACTCATTACAATTTGATAATTGTATAAAATTTAGGATATTTAATTATATATAAATAAACACTATTGTCAAGAGTTTTTGACTTTTTTTATGAAAATTTATATATTCTGACTTTGAATACCGATATTTCACATTCAGTTATTTTCTTTAAATTGTTTATCTAGTTGTAGTACTTCATCAATTTTCATTCAAAATAGTTATAATAAATGGTTAATTATACTTGAAAATTAAAATTTTACAAATTTTTAGCATTTTTTTATTCTTGCTTTTATTAATTTTTTTTCTACAAGTAAAATATATTTAATTCTGATTATTTAATGATGCTCTGACTATTATTCTATTGAAGATTAGAAAAAGAAAATTTCGAATATATAAGATATATGAAATTATAAAAGATTTATTTCAATGTAATTCCATAATTTAGTAAATCTCTTTTTAGCTGTTCATAATTCTCATATAGGCATGAATTCATTCATAATTCTCTTGGAGGTAGTACGTCATCTTGCATTTTATCTCAAATCATAATAGTTTCTTCAGGCTTACATCATGATGTTTCTAGCATTTTTTCGAAAATTTTTAAATCTGGCTTTATCACTCATACTTCAAACGAAAAGATTGGATAATCTATATAATTTAAGATTTTTGTATTACGCTTTACCCATTCTAGAGCAAAATTTCAGTTATTTGATATTATCCCTGTTTTATATCAGGCTTTTTTTAGTTGTTTAAGCATAGGAATTGCGTGAGTATAGGCTTTTGCACGTTTTTCTGCATGTTCAGCAATTCACATCAAAATTTCCACACGCTCTTCTGTGGCTGGTAATCAGATTACTTTACATAAATGACTATATGCATCAAATTTTGAGTTTCGCTTTTTGGTTTGAAGTGATTGTTCGAATAATTTTACAAATTCTTCATGTGGAATATCTATGTGCATTGCATTTTGCATAGTGACGGTTCTATCTTCTGGGATATCTCTATATGCTAATGTTTTCCATAAGTCAAAGATTATTAGTTTAATCATCATAATAGTTTTGAATAAACTTTGAGTAATTATAAAATCTTTTTGATTAGTTCATATAATTCTTTCGTTGAATATACTGTGTAGTTTGGACGAATTCAATTACTTTTTTTGTGATATCTATTTAATCGTATACCTTGCATTCCAATTCGCTGTGATCAAACTATATCTCTGTCGATATTATCTCCTACCATCATAGCTTCATCTGTGAGAACTCCTGCTTTGTAACATCATAGTAGGTAGCATCCTGAATGTGGTTTTTCTACTCATGCTTCTTCAGATGATACAAAAATATCTATATATTCTGAAAGTCATAATTTTTCCAATTTCTTTAATTGAATGTATGAAACACAGTCAGTAATCATTCAGGTTTTTATTCACTTTTTTTGTAAATAAATTAGAGTTTTTTTGCTCCATACTTCTTTTTTGATGGAGTCATAAAATTTATTCCAATAAAAATCATAAAGAGGTACTATCATATTTGGGAGAATAGCATGTTTTTGTTTTGAATTAACTTTTTCAAAAAATTTCTGTAAATATAAATCTCTATTGTGAGATGCAGCTGTTCATAAAAGTTGCATTTTTACCTCTTTCTGTGCTATAGTGAATGCTATGGAAATTAAGTCTAATGGCATTTTTGTTAGTTTTTGTATGCGCTGGAATAGTGCTGCTAACGCCTTTTGGTGTGCGTATTCATAGTCAAATAGTGTATCATCTAAATCAAAGAATACAGCTTTTATCATTCTGGTAATAATAGTAATAAAATTTTGATTTTGATGATAGTTATTCAAAAAGGAAATGCAAGGATGGATTATTAATGAATATTATTTTTAGTGTTACAAAATTTAACGCATCAATAAACCAATCTATTGCTATGATTTAATAAATTTGCACTTTTCTATTATGTATTTGCTCTATTCTACTAAGAATTTTATCCAATCTATTACCAATATCTTCTCTTTCTTTATTAATATCAGTCAATCTATTAAGAATCTTTTGTCTACGATAAAGATTAAGTTTAAAAGTATCAGAAAATTCAGCATTCAATTTATCAAATTCTGCATCCAATTCCTTAGATTTTGCATACAGTTTATAAAATTCTGCACTCAATTTATCAAGTTCTGCATCCAATTTATCAAGTTCAGTTTTTTTTTCTAATTTTTTTGAATCAATATTATTTAATCTCTCTGCAGTCTTTTTATATTGATTATTTTTTCATCATGAAACTACTTCTTTTTTCTTTCATCATGAAACTACTTCTTGTTTTTTTCATCATGAAACTACTTCTTGTTTTTTTCATCATGAAACTACTTCTTGTTTTTTTCATCATGAAACTACTTCTTGTTTTAATGAGTCAAGTGATAATTTAACATCATCTAAGTCTGTCTTTTCTTTATCTTCAGGAGTTGGATTGTGTTCTAATGTCATTTTATGTAATAATATTATAAAATTCGGATACCTAATTATACATAAAAAGAGAAATTTGTCAAAAAATTGAAGACTTTTTTATTTTATGGCTTATATAGCTAAATTCAGCATTAAAATTTCTAATGCGTTAATCAATAATGATAAATTCTTTGGATTATCCATATCTCTTAATTCTTTATTAATTTCTATCTGAATTGTAGGAATTTTACATTCATTAGATATGAATGCTGAAACTGTAGTTTCCCTGCTTGCTGAGAATACTGTATTTTTGGTTATTGATTTTCCTGTATGTTGGATATAAGATTTCAAACTAACATTTAATGAATTTTCTACGATATTTAGAATATCTAAACGTCCTAGTAAATTAGGATTTCACTTACCTCACGTACCTAATTCAATAGTAAAATCTCTAAACGACCAACATCCATGTAAATCAATCAAAAATCTGATATCATTTTCTTTGATATGTTTAGCTAACGCTTGTTTATATTCAGAATTTCTATTTTCATCAAAATTTGGATCTCAGACTTTATATGATGTAGAATAAATAACAGGAAGGTTTAATTTTTTTCATAGATATAATGCTAATCATCAAGTTAGTAAATCCTGTGGAAGAATTTCTCAATCTCTAACGTGTCTCACTGAATGTGGTGCTGAAATCATGATTTTAGATTTGTTTTTCAATATTTTGAATGTAGAAAAATTCTGACTTTGAACATCAATATTTCACATTCAGTCATTTTCTTGAAATTGTTTATCTAACTGCAGGACTTCATCAATTTTCATTTATTATTTTGTTTTATTAATCGAGCAATTATATTTGAAATTCAAAATTTTACAAATTTTTGGTTAGTTTTTATTCTTGCTTTTATTGATTTTTTTTCTACAAGTGTAATATATTTAATTCTGAAAATAAGATAATGCTCTGACTACTATTTTATTGAAGATTAGAAAAAGAAAAGTGATTTGATCAGTTAGTTTTGGCAATCAAAGAATTAAATAAAAAAAAGGTTGATTTTGAAATTTTTATATTCTGAAAGTGAAGTCTAGAATCACAGCTTTTTGAAGTTCATGATAAGAATGTACATTTTTTTGGTTGGAAACCGTTGGATGAAATTAAGAAATATCTAGCAAATATAGATTATTGCTTGATGCCATCAGAATTTTTAGAAACTTTTTGACTATCTGCATTAAATGCATTGTCTCGATGAGTACCCGTAATTTGATATAAAAAATGATGACTAGAACCGTTTATATTTCAGGAATGTAACTTATTTCTTGCTAAATGAAATACTACCGCTGAAAGAATTGTTTCAATGGTTGAAAATCTGGCTAAAAAAACGAATCCAGAGAGAATTAAGGATAAAGAAGAATTAGAATGAAAAATTAAAAAATTATTGCCTGAATATACTGAAGATGCGTGGTATGAAAGATTTTTAAATCTCGTGTCATTCTGAACACACAATTCTGTCATTTCGAACGAATGTGAGAAATCCACAAGCGCCATACACAGTGGATTCTTCGCTAACGCTCAGAATGACGTACACACTCAAGATTCTTCGGCTATCGCCTCAGAATGACAGCATAAAGAAAAGGTGTTAATCATCAGTGATTTTATCAATAAAGCCTGATGAATTGAAACTTATATTCATGATGTAAGAGATCTGCTAGAATCTCACTGACACGAAGTGATTCTGCGATGAAGCACCCTTCCATCATGAAGTAAATGACAACGAAAAAAGAGATTCTGACTTGTATTTTCTCTTTTTAATTTTTGGAGTACTGGTAGTCTAAAAGAAGTTTTAGAAGAAGAAAAGCCTGATATAGTTTGGTTTAATTCATTACTGCGTTGGCTTGGGCCTAATGTAGTAAAAACTGCCTGAAAATGGAGGAAAAAAAATAAATCTGACTCGAAATTTTGGATGATGTACCATGATTTTGGATATTTTTATCCATTTCCTTCAGAATTGTATTTCATTGAAGACTGTAAAACGCCCCTAACAAAGAAAAACTTTGTATCTGCGTACAAATGAAAAAATCCGATTACTAAGTTGGCTGTTTTGTGTAAATATTACTGGTTACAGCCGCTGAAGAAAATTTTGAAAAAAGAAATAGATTTGCATTTATCTCCATCTGATTGTATTACAAATATTGCTCGTGATAGTTATAAGATTCCGTGAAAGAAATGTAAATCTTTTCCTCATTTTATTCAAAAATAGTTTTGCTTATAATACTTATAATCTTTTTAGTGATTGTAACATTGCTAATTTTCTGAAGAAGCTGTTTTCAGCTCTTTATACAACTTTAGCCATTCTTTGATTAAACTAATTAATTCTACATCATTTTCATCATAGTTTTCTTCGGATTTTTGCTCAAAATATTTATGAATTCTTTCATATAGTCATCGTATGTAACATTTCTCATTATATTTTATTATTCCAAGATCTACTGACAAATCACGTGTCCTTATTTCTATTAATTTTATTTTTAAATTTTTTATTGCAATGTTATATTCATTTTCAATTATATCAGATATATTCGTCAAAAATATTTTATTATTCTCATCAATATTAAATTCACGCTCTAAATAATAAATTTTATCATATATACTTTTTAAATTATTGTATTCGTCTAAAAATACTTGATTGTTTTTATAACTATTTTTATGTTCATTTATTTTATTAATAATTTTTTCATCAATAATTTTTAAATTATTTAATTCAATTTTTAATCACTCTTCTTTATCAGTAAGTTTTCTTTTTAATATTTTCTGAATCATATCTTCTCATGTTCTATTTGGATCATGTTCTATTTGGATCATGTTCTTTAATTATTTCATTCAAGTACAATTCGAAATTTTTCTTTCTTTTAGATATATTTTCTTTAATTTCTGTTATTTTTTTATCTACTCTAATTTTTTTTCGTTCTCTTAGACGTTGTAATGCTGACCAGTTTAGGAGTCTGAGAATTTCATTTGTGAATGGTCTTTTGTTCTCTTTCCCTATGAATTCTCAAAGAAAATTTCAATCAGTAATTGATATAATTTTATATTTTTTCCTATTAATAATTACGATATCTCCTATTTCATAGTTATCTTTTTTTGGTTTATCTATTATTGAGAATGAAAACCATTCAGTTTCCTTTTTTTCATGTGCTTGATCTTTCTCCATTTTGTAAATTTAGCAAATAAAAACTATTCATGAATAGTATTTTAATCATTTTTTTTATTTTGTCAAAAAATGGACTTTTTTATTCAGTCTTGTGTTATGTGATTATCAGATTTATATCTATTGTTGAAATGATTTATTGTCCCTAGATTATGATACATTGATATCAAATCTGTTACTTACGTAATCAGAACATTTTTTACCTTTAATTTTTCTATTTGGTCAATATCGAAGTTTCGGATTTGTTTTATATTTTTCATAACAATAATCCAACTGTTTATATGGGTCTTTAAAATCTGGAGAGTTTATAAAATCTTTATTATAACTGTAATGTAATTGGCATAATCAGTGATCATGTGTTTCAGATACTCTATTTGGGTCTCGCCTTCCATTTTCGCATTCTATAAGTTTTACAAAATCCATTCCTCACAAATCATATGCATAATTAATGTAGTCTTGAATTACTGAATCTGTAGCATATCAATTGTGTACTATGAACTCTTGATGTTTCTCTTGCTGAACTTGTCATTGTAATTCTATTTCCTGGTTGTTTTCCAATAACATATTTGGAATACTCAAGTAAGGCACTGCCATAGATATTGCTATTACCCCAAACATTTCTGCACTAAATATAAAAAAATTGCATATCTATTTTTGTTTACTAACATACATTATATTTAATTTTATCTAAAAAACAATATAAAATTTAAATATTAAATAAATATGGTTAATATTTTATGTGTTTTACAAAAAAATCTACAAATATTCAGATAAATAAAACTCTATATATTAATTATTGGTTTATGCTATTATTCATTAGCAACTTGTTTAATATCCACACCGATATTGTTCAATTTCTCAACTATATTATCATATCATCTTTCGATAATTGCTTCGTTTGTAATATGTGTAGTTCCACTAGCTAAGATTCAAGCAAGCACCATAGCACTTCATCATCTAAGATCCGTACTTGAAACGTAAGATCATTTCAACTTAGTTTTTCATAAAATTAACGCCTCATGTGGATTTAAAATTTCTATTTTAGCTCCAAAATTTTCAAGTTCAGACAAGTATCCAAATCTTCATTCATACAAAGTTTCAAATATTTTTGTAATTCCATTACATTGAGTAAACAAAGTTCCAAAAATTGACTGCAAATCACTAGGGAATCATGGGAAAATTCTGATTTCTAATCTTTTAAGTGCTTTATAATTTTCTTTGTTATAAGAATCTACTTTGATAGTGTGTTTATCCAAAATACGGAAATTAATTCAAATCTGTTCAGCAATATTATACATAGCGGAAAGATCATCTACATCCATATTAGTTATAGTTAATTCAGACTGGTCAGCACATGCTCAAATTGCAAAATAAGTTCACGCTTCAATATAATCACTCACAATATTGAAAGTTGGATCTTTCACTTCCATGTTCTTTACAGGTTTTATAGTTACAGTGTGATCAATTCACATTGTAATATCAGCTCACGCATTATTCAAGAATGCTATTGTATTTTTTACATGAGGTTCAGTAGCGACCTGATAGATAGTAATTTCATAATCTATATCTTTACAAAATGCAAGATATGTTATCAAAGCCTCAGCTGCTGTTACAGAGAATTGCTGTAACATTATATTTCTCTTTGGCTTTCAAGTAACTTCATAAACTTTAAAATTATCTTCATACGTAATAGTAATTCAGGCCTTTATTAATGCATTATCAAAAGTATCCAAAGGTCTTTTTCCGATATTACATCATCAGCTTCAAACAAATTTAACTTTCCCATATTTTATCAATCATAAAGGAATAAGTAGAATTGAAGCACGGAATTTCTTTGCTAAATCGTTGGTTAAATCGAAGTAATCTTTGGATGTATTTAGTGCTGTAATAGCTAGTGCTTCCATGTTTCTAATATCTGAGATATTAGGTTTATTCTGTAATTCTACAGGAAAGTCTAATATATAGTTTGCAGCTACGATTGGTAATGCAGCATTTTTTGATCATGAGATTTTTACTTCTCATTTTAGATTAGGAGAGTAGGAGAGTTGATACATAATGGAATTCAGTATAAAATTAAAATTAACACACTCATTCTACTATTTTAAATGCTAATTTCAAGAAGTTAGAAAAAGTTGTTAAAAATTTGACAACTCTTTATATTTTGTATATAATCAAGTGAAAACATTTTATTTTACAATTCAAAAAATAATGAAAAATCCAGAAATTAAAAACTATGACGACTCTCTGATTTGATTGAGGGAAGAATTATCAGAATTGAAAAATGGGGTAGAATGAGATGAAAAAAAAGAAAAACAAGAAATAAAGAAACAGTATCCATATCGAACAGATGAAGATGTTAATGCAAGATATGAAATCGAGCATATGGAACATAGAAGTGCAGATATAATGGAAGATTTACACAGTGGTACATATCCTTCAGAAGCTTTAAAAAATTATAGAGCAAAACTATGAAGAATAACTGATGGAGTAATAACTGAATACACACCTCCAGACGAAGGAGCGGATATGGATGGTTATACAATTACAGAAAAATATGACAATTATGGCCGTATTATTTCACGTATAACAAAGTTTGATACTGTAGAAAACTGAGAAAATATATCAACTTATATGTATAATTCTGATAGAAGTTATACTGTGGTAACCACTGAGAATGGTAATAGATACGAAGATTACTATGATACACACGGGAAGCGAATAAGTCAAATATATAACGGTAAGGCTCCTGAAGATTATAGTAAACAAAAATTTGAAGGAGATTATATTTGATTCTAGTAAATAAATTTGGTATCCACATACAAAAATCTATTTTTAGAAAATCATTATATATTAGTAAGATTTTCATTTGTTTAGAAAATACAAAAAAATTATAAAACAGACATTTTATTATATATTATTTCATTTCAATTTTCTCAGCTACAGAAAGCAACAATCCTTCCTGCCGTTTTCATCACATTAATTGAATTCCTACAGGTAAGTTTTCTCAACGATCTTCTACTTTTCACATTGGTACAGATATTGCAGGAATTCATACCAAATTAGCCGTAACTGTATACATATCTTCTAGATACATAAGCAATGGATTGCTACTTTTTTCTCAGAATTTTCATGCAGGTGTTGGAGTGGTAGGAGTCACAATCGCATGATAATTTTTATAGAATTTAGTAAATTCTGATTGCAAAAGCTTTCTAGCTTTATAACCGCGTAGATAATATTTTTCATAATTCTCTTTTGTAACTACATAATTTCCTAGTAATATTCTCTTTTTCACTTCATTTCCGAATCACTCCATTCTAATTTTTGTATAATAATCATGCAAATCTTTGATTCATTTCATATCCTCCTGTAGCCCAAAACGTATTCAGTCAAAACGTCAAAGATTACTTGTTACCTCAGCAGAGATAAGCATATAGTAAATCGCACTTACATGTTTCAGAATAGGTAAATCTACGTAATCTACAGTATATCAATGTGACTTTAATTCATCAATTTTAGCTAAAAATAAATCTTTAACTTTAGGATCCAGAGCTTCATTAATAGCTTCATTCGGAACGGCAATTTTTATATCACTTTCTTTCAAATTCAAATTATCAAAATCTTTTATATCAGCTTTTTTTCTTGATTGACTATCATTTTCATCATATCCACAAATTATTTTAAGCATTATTCTAGCATCTTCAACTGTCTTACTCAAAATTCAAACCTGATCGAAAGACGAGGCCATAGACTGAACCCCATATCTAGAGACTCTTCAATAGGTAGGTTTTAGTCATACTATTCCACATAAAGCGGCAGGCTGACGAATTGAACCTCAAGTATCAGTTCATAGTGCAGCTATACATTGATCTCAAGCTACAGCTGCTGCACTTCATCAGCTTGAACCTCAAGGAATACGATTTGTTCAGTTTGGATTTTTGGTATTTCAAAAAGCTGAATATTCAGTCGAAGATCACATCGCAAATTCATCCATATTTGTTTTTCATATCATTAATCATCAACTTTCTTCAACCTTTTTAAAGCAAGTTGCAGAATATGGAGCTACATAAGTTTCAAGCATTTTAGATCCACACGAAGAAATATATCATTTAGTCATGATATTATCTTTAATTCATATAGGTGCTCAATGTAGAGGTAAATCTTTGAAATTCTCAGAATTCTCATTTACATAATCAGGATGTAATCTAACGAAAGCATGTAAATTATCCGAGTCTTTTGTAGCTTTATCTAAATATGAATTTATAACTTCATTAGCATTGATTTTTCATTCTTCAACTCATTGAATGTATGATTTAAGTGTAAGATTTTCCATTAGTTCAAAATAAATATAAATCTAATTTTTTAATACTGATTTTAACTAGAAAATAAAGAGTTATTTATTACTCAGGCAAAATCGTAAACAAATGCTCATTTGCAGCATCAATTCATTCATAACAATTCATTTCAAAATCTGGATACTGAGATTTATCCATCAACAAACTAGCAATTTCACTTTCTATATCAGCAGGGTAGTCAATAACCAATTTTTTTGAACCTGGAAAAGTGTCCCAATTATAAATTTTTTTATCAAGAGCCAAAGTATAGATTACATTTCTCTGAAGATTATCAGAATAATCATCTATAGCACTATAAAAACTATCCTTATCAGCCATAAAAAATGAATGTACTTGTCTATCATAATCAGTATAGAATAAATCACAAGTTACAGCTCAATTTTTATTTAAAATACTCAAAACTTTCTCCAAATATTCAGAATCTCATTCAACTGTAAATGCACTACTTTCACATTCTCATTGAGTATAACTTTCAACTGATTCAGACTGACATGCTACACAGTCATTTCAATAAGTTTTTCCATCATTTCCACAAACTGGATCATACTGCATAGTACAAACATCTGCAGATTTTTGAAATGCAGTACAATATTCAATTCCGGAATCGTTTTCACATTGTCAAAATGTAAAAGTTTCAACTAAAGGCTCTTTACATGCAAAGCAGTCATTTTTGTAAGTTTTTCAATCATTTCCACATGCTAAGTCATAATAAGTATCATCACAAGATAATTCTGGATCTTTATCATCAGGTCAACATCCATGAACATCTGCCTCTGCAGGAGCATCTATCATTTCACATTTATAGTCATTACACACAGCTTTATTCATAAGTAAGCAGTTATATACACAACGTTTATCATCTCATAAATGATTCACGAAATTCGTGGTAATTCTTGAGGCTACATCAATGTATTTAACATTCAAAGGAATATAACATCCGAGAGGACATTCTCCTACAAAATATCCACAATCTGAATCTTTTTCACAATAATTATATCATTCAAAAAGACTTTTAACTTCATCTGCGATTGGATAACTAATTAATTCAAATTTATCAACATTTACAACCTCATAATAATGATTTCATGCAGCTGCATCTAATGAAGTTACATATCACTCAAATTTTACTTTATTTCATGGTAAGTAATCAGATTTTTCATTAAAATAATTCTCCCAACTACCCGCAGGTAAGAAAATATGATCTGAGTGATCTTCAAAATATCATTTTAAAACTAAAGTTCATTCTTCAACTGTTGATTCAAAACTAGTTTCTGGTCAAACTCAAGCTATAACTAAATCTCAATCATAATTACTTTCATTTTCTCACAATTTTTGGACACATCAGTCAAAAATAACGCAACAAGGAAAGAGCCATAATAAAGTTAACTTTTTCATTATTTTAAGATATTGTTAAGATAAAAAGCTAATATTTTATAGCTATAGCATAATCATGTATAATTTTTGAAGCTCAAATTCACCATTCTTTCAAAACATACTTATATGGTACTTTCAAAGTTCAACTTAATACATCATTTTCAATTTTTCTCTTTGTATTTGAATCATAAACATAAAAAAATTTTTTACTGTCATTATATCACCAAAGAGTAACATAATGTCGATGAAAAAAAGCTTTGGATAAAGAGAACCATTTTTTTTTAGTTTGTCAGTTCGCTATCAAAAGAATAATAGGTCCATCTTTTAAATTTTGCTTCAACAAAAACAATTTTTCATTATCACTTAATTTCTTTGCTTTTATAATTTTGTACTCCAATTTATATTTTTTCAATACTTTCTTTATTCACCAAGGAGTCATCAAATATGTATTTCTAGACCACCAATCAGACGAGTATTCTTCAAGTTTTTTAATTTTTTCTCTTTTTCTTTCAATTATTTCTTTTAATGAATAATGGGCACATCATCATATTTTTCTTTTTCTTAGAGGAAATCACTCTGGAGGAATTTTATCCACCAAAAAAATGTAATCTCAATCTGATTTTTTATCTTTAAATGGAGCTTTTGAAAATAGTGATAATATCTTATCTTTGATTGACATAGTCAAATAATATATCTAAACAATAGAAATCCTTAAATCTCAAATTATATTATCTTCCACTTGTTTTACCTTGATAATCAATTTTCTTTCTGGAATTTTCTTTTCATCGTCTTTTTTCAAAAATCAGATTTCTTCATCATTTATAGATTTTAAAGGAATTTCAATTTCCTCTCATTCACTAGGGAATCACTCGAGTAGAGATGTAATCAAATAGCTCAAAGTTTCTCAGTCAAATTCATCTTCATTTAATCATAATTCCTCGAATGTTAATTTACTTTCTTCCAAAAATTCATCAATTCTAATAAATGGAGATACAACCCAAGAATTTTTTCAGACTTTTCTAATTGGACTAATCTCCACATCACTTTCATCCTGAATATTTCCAAAAATTTCCTCAATAATATCTTCAAGAGAAATAATTCCATCTACTCATCCATATTCATCCATCACAAGTGCAATATGTTTATGCGACATTTTAAATTTTTCAAGAGCAACATTTACTGGAGTAGGAGATGGAATTTTATGAATTGGATACAAAATCAAATTCTTTAACTTTACATCTCATGAATATTTTTTTGATAAATTTAATAACTCTTTTAAAGTAACCACCCTATCAATATCATCAATTCTTTCATGATATACGGGAATACGCGTATAGTGAAAAGTCAACAATTTTTCTATTGCTTGATCTATTGTAAGCTCATCATTCACAGCACAAATTCTAACTCTTGGTGTCAT
>Ga0247611_10004255_pt1 | contig 20045 bp, 16 predicted proteins | sample 177DNAGHGhighgp2_FD_192422 | JGI IMG/M metagenome (GOLD analysis project Ga0247611, IMG submission 192422) | Sheep rumen microbial communities from Palmerston North, Manawatu-Wanganui, New Zealand - 1770 DNA GHGhigh gp2 | ecosystem: Host-associated > Mammals > Digestive system > Stomach > Rumen...
CTACGTATTCTGTGCCGCCACTTCCAGAACCAGTTAAATAAGGAATCTCTTTCCAATGACGTTTTCCGTCACCAATTTTTAATTTATACACATCTGTACTCAGCGCCGGCTCGCCTAATCGCAGCACGGGGTTAAGCTCAATCCATTCATGTTCAGCGGCACGGCGCAGTTGAATTACAGCCTTAACATGTCTACGTTTAATCGCCATATCCTTCTACACCTCCACCATCATAATAAATTATCTCATCATACCACGTATCTTCTTCTGGAATATTATTTATATCCGTTTTTGTATAAATAGAATTATCTTTATTATCTACTTCCATATCAAAAGAAGACTTTGTACTTTCATTTTTTACAGGAATTATTTTATTATCTTTTTGTAGCTTAGTTTTAAAACTTGTATTTGAATTTAATTTTACTTCGAAAGTTTGGCTAATCTCATTAACCTTCGTCTGTATTCGTCTCATCGCCAATTACTCCATCTTTTAGTACCCCAAACACACGTTCATTTACGGGATCTGATGCATAGGCTTCTCCATCAACATCTAAAATACGAATTTGAATTACTGCAATATTCTTTCTAGCGGCGGGATAGAAATGAAATTTTAAAGTATCTTCTTGAGTCAAGTGTACTGTAAGCTTTGAACTTGGATCGACGCTATTATCTTCCAAAGGTTCCACACTTGCATTTTCCATTTCAAAATTACTATCTTCTATTACAACGCCGTCATCACCGATATGCTTTTCTAAAATGACTTCTTCATTTTGTAAATATGTTACATATAATTCACTAATTTTATCCGACTTTATTGGTAGAATAAAACTGTGATATGGAGTTGTTCCTCTTACTATCATAATCAATTCTCCTCTTGAAAATTTCCTATATATTAAGTAGAGATTAATGTGATTAACTTTACCTTTTTAATACATAAGAAAAAAGAACGGTTTGACCGTTCTCAATTCTGTAGAAAGCATTCATTTCACACATATGACTCGAATTAATCCACCACCAACTTCATAACATTCTGTCAATTCATACTCATTAAATACATAAGATGAATCTCCCGTTTCAATTACAAAAAGATGGTTAAATTCATTTTCAATGAATTCAATATTGTCAGATTCCACAACTAAATCTACAACATTTACTGGCTTCTCTCTTTCGTTATCAACATAGTGATTGAATTCAACTAGCTCGTATTGAGCACCAAAAGTCTTTGCTTTCATTTTCTTTGCTCTCCTATAAGTATAACATAGTAATAACATAAATCTAACATAGAGGATAAATCCTCATATATATTATAGAGCTGAAAGAAAACAAATTTAAGCAATCATTCTTTTTACTATATATAGTATAACAAAAACTTAGCCGTAAGTCAAATTTTCTTTCAATTTAAAGAAAGACGAGTTTCCTCGTCTTTCCTCTCTATTTATTCATTTCGTTCAACGCTTTTTGAATAGCTTCTTTTACTTTCATATCTTGAGTTTCATTCATCATTTCTTGCAGTTCACTAATCATCTCCTGCGTATCTCCATGACGTGAATAACCCCTTGCATAGCTATTACCTCTAGCCATTGAATACATAGACATTGGGTCATATCCAGGATTATACATATAACTATTTCCATTTACATAGCTTCCGCCATCATATACTCTACCCATAGAATAGCCATATGAGTTGCCCTGGCCGCCACGTGCGTATGAGTTTGAACCCATTGGTGGCTGATAATCAGCATCAATATAATATTTTCTCTGACTATATCCCATATCCATTTCTTTTTCTTTTTCTTCTTTCTCTTTTTGATATTTCTCAATTTTCTCTAAATTTTTTGCTGAATCTAACAGGTCTTTTAAAATATCAAGGGTTTCATGAGAAAGAGTACCCTTCTTTGCAATATCATCTAACTCTCCACAAATCATCGTACGGAGAGTATCCATTGTTTTCTTTTCCATTGATTAAACCTCCTATGCGATTCTTGTGATTACAAGGTTAGAATTAGTTACATTAATTGCTGGAGCTGATGTACCAGCCGCATCATCTACCAATCCGCTTACTGCGCGGACGCTAACAGAGAAACAACAACCTCTTGGTACAGTTACAATAGCTGTACTAGTTACATTATTATATTCTTCTACTGCGGCGGGAGTAACAATTGCTCTACTAGTAGTTCTAGCCTCACCATTAACAGCAATAGCTACTGCAATTGGACCAACTGTTCCATCTTCTGGAACGGCAATATTTCCATTATAAGTAACTTGGTATCTTGCAAAACAATTTGGAGTAGCACCACGAAGAATAAAAATTCCAGTTTCATCTTCATGAACAACATTTCCTTGACTACATGGAATAGAAGCACTAAAGTTAATTGGCTGATTAAGCTCAACCAATTGCGTTGCATTTGCTAAATATTCTGCCATAGTAACTACCTCCTAAAATGCACAGCCGCAAGTTGTATTGCAGGCATTACATCCACATCCATTCGGATTCTGAACGATGTAAGCTGGACGAGGTACAGGAGCAAGATACTGCTCAAGTGCATTAGTCTGTGCATCGTTGTTCGCAAGAATCGCCGCAGTCTGCGCGCCCTGTGAAGCTGCAAGGTTTGCCATTGTGAGTTGTCTCTCAAGGTCAGCAATTCTTTCGTTCTTGGCATCAATTTTATCCTGACACATTGTATCAAGAATTCTTTGAATACCAGCGTTTTGGTTTGTCAAAATATCTCTGATACCTTCGTTTAACGCAGTTCTATCAGCACAGTTTTCTGTTGCAATTGTGTACTTTAAATCTGCGCTAGCTAATCTGTTTTCGCAGCAACAATCAGCGAACTGTGACTGAAGAGCAAAATTCTGATTCATGTCAGCCATTTGTCTTGCGTTAGCTGCGATTTCAGCTTGAGCAAATCCATTTGAAATTGCTCCATTAACTCCAGCAAAACCATTGCACAGTGCGGCCGCAGTGTCAACAAAGCCACTAGTTAAGCTTGATTGGATTCCACTTAAACCACTCATTACTGCACTTTGGTCAAACCCTCTCTGAACATCAGAAACTACATAACCAGTGCCACCGTTTCCACCGTTGAAACCGTTATTACCCCAATTTCCATTAAAGGCAAAAAGGAACAGTACAAGAAGCCACCAGGCGCCGTCTCCGCCCCAGCCTCCGCCGAAGCCACCGTTTCCAGTTACTGCTGCTACATCTGCTGCGCTTAATCCACTACCATCTGTAAGTGACATATAGTCTACCTCCTATAAAATTATTTTAAATGAGATAGACACAAGATATATTTATTTAATTAATTGACGTAATTGATTAGCTGTTTGAGCCAATTGATTAAATTGTTCTTGACTCATACGACCAGAACTTAAAAGCTGTTTAACTTGTTGTTCTGGATTACCTGTAAAAGTTGATTTAAATTGATTAAATTGAGTTAAAAAATTACTCATTGAATTTTGTTGAGGTTGAAAGTCATTAAATAAGGAATTCATTTGATTTCTCCTCCTTCTTTGGTTTTAATTCAGCAAGAGCCTTTTCAAGCTCTTCGTGTGTGACGTATGTAGGTTGCGCCGGTGCCTCTGAATCATCGGATACGACTAACTCTTTATATTCAAAAGTTCTTAAAGGTAATGGCATACCTGATATATCTGATGATTTTACATAGAATACATTACGTTCACTATCCATTAATAATATCTTTTGACCAGCACCTACTGGCACTGAACGCGCTCCAGCTTCACCTTGTACCCAATTAATTGCACCCACTTGATTAGATACATTGGAAGCATTAAGCTGATTCGGCACGTTTATCGCGCCGGCGCCGTATGTGTAAGGCACATTCATATAACTTTGCGGAAAATAATTATTATAACCTGCCATTATATTCAACTCCTTTTAAAATAATAAATTGGAATTTCATTACCTGAATCCCATGAATCATAATAATTACCATCAATTACACAGACTACATGCTCTCCTGTTCCTACCACAAATGTCCCATAAGGAAAATCATAACAAAAATCTTTAATTGTATAACAGTCTGGGCATGTGTCTGGTAACTGATATTTTTTAAATCCATTTCTTTTTAAAAATTCACCCCAAACCCTATTAGCCGATGGCATATCATACATCTCGAAGCCTAATGTAGTCAAAGATAAATAAGTTTTATCCCATGAAGTATTCAAAGCTCGTGAAATTGCTCTAATAGTGCAATCACCAACTGATAATTTTAATGGGTTTGGATTGTAATAAACATAAGACATATAAACCTCCTTTAATAAGGCTGAGCCTAGAGTAACCCCTAGGCTCAATATATCTTGTGCCTATCGGCTAACTAGAGTAAAAAATAAGTTCAACTTCTTTACTCATAAGTTAAGTAGAAAAATAAATCTATAGACTCAACTTTTTTGGAATAAAAGTTGAACTTAAATTTTAAAACAATTAAAAAAGACTACGTTTCCGTAGTCTTTTTCATTATCTATGTTTTCTTTTTTCTACTTCTCTAATCGCCGCAGCAGAAAACCAAAGCGCGCCAATACAACCTATTATTAAAACTATATAAGTCATTATTCATAAACGTAAGATAAATCTACGTCTGCAACTCCATTATTAGTAGATGAGGCAGTAATTCCATCAACTCTTCCTTTAGAGGTATATTGCCACATTACTTTAGAACCCTTATAAGTACAAGTAGAATTATATTGTGCTACCCATACTGGATACTTAGGATTTGTCAGATTAGAATTTAATGTTGAAGTATTGGCATAAATACAAGGTTTATATCCATGAGCTTTAACTACATCACAAAATGCATTTGCAATATCAGAAGCTTTCTTACCAATTTTTGAATTAAGTCTGCCGCCATATTCGAAGTCACAAACTACATAGAAAGTAGGCGTATAATTCTTTAAAATATTACATAAAAATTCTGCTTCTTGTTTTGCTTCAGAAACTGTAATAGCTTGTGAATAGTGATATGCACCGACTTTTAATCCAGCCGCCTTTGCATTGGTGAAATTTGTTGCAAAGGTAGAATCCTTTCCAAGACTAAATTTACTTTGGCTTGTATATGAAGCACGACAAATTGCATAGCCACAAGTCTTTTTAATTTTTGCCCAATTGGTTTGAGAAATTTTTCCTTGCCAATAAGATACGTCTATACATTTCTTTGGTAATGTAGTTGGTGTTGGTGCTGGTTGCGGCGGGTTAGGGATTCACCTGCTTTTTATAAGCCTTAGCCTTTTTAATTGTATTAGGTCCAACGATTCCATCTACAGCCCTACCAGTAAATCCAAATTTTCTTTGGGCCTCTATAGTTTTAGATAGGGTGATTCCACCAAATTTACCATCAGCTTTAAGACTATATCCCATCCATTTTAAGAAGTTCTGCCATCTAATGACATTAGTACCTGAACTACCTTTTCTAATTGTTTTAGTAGGAAAAGCACCAGTATAACTTACATATTTTACTGTTGAGCCACTTGGTTTACTAGGTGTAACACTACCACTTCCGATGAATTTATACCCATCTTTCAGTGAAGTACAAATCCAAACCTGTCTTACATCACCAGCCATATGTTGTTTGTAAGAATACCAACCATCATGCTTGCGGCCGCCGGAATCTTTAAGGTAGAACCAATAGTCACCATTTTGATATTTCCAATCCACGAAAGCGATATAGTGACCGCCTAAAGTCCATGTGATTCGTTTTGAACCGCCTTTTGAAGAGCCAAAAAGAATAACGCCTTTCTTTACTGATTTTTCTAAAACTTTCCAAATATCACTCATGGAATCAGCCTGGCGCCAATGGACATTATATCCGTAATGCTTAAGCCCATCTGCAATACCTACCCATTTAGTGCCATGTCCTTGAGTAGCATATTGTACCATGAATTTTCTTACGTCTGCTGGGGTAATTTTCTTAAAATTTTCTAACTCCATTGCACAGTGCGTAACTGAGCAGCATCCGCATGCGTTACTTGCAAATGAGTAAGATTTAGTAGGATATGGAAGAGAACCCCAACGTGAATCAGCTTGTCGATAGATTGTTTTATTGTATACTGTCATCTTCTACTTCCCCCTCTACTAAATCAAGTTCATCATCATCTGAATAGAAGTATTCGCCTTCTACTGTACCGTTTTTTTCTGCCTTTTTAGCTCTCATTTCACCTGTAGCTTCGCAATTTTCTTCAGAGGTTGGCATGTTGTAATACCAGCCGAGAATTTCGAAGATCGCGGCCGCGACTGTGATGAGGTTTTTGTAGTCGAAAGTGCCTTGAATAATTGACCAGATTGACCAGAAAATTACGAGTAAGACAGTTACAAAAACGCCTAAAGAGATGATTGATTCTTTACGATGTTTGATTAGATACTTCATTATTACCCTCCTTTTATTTATATAAATTAAGCTGTCTTATGCCTAAGCGAGCATTTTATTAAGTTGTTCATTTCGATTTCCTTTTTTTATTACTTTTATGCAACACTTTTCTCTAAAGTAAATCGTCTCGTATCATTAAACAATTAACATTGATAGGCTGTGATATAGCAGACGTTGTTCTGTTCCACGTATACCCTGCGATTCTCCCCTCTGAAACGCTAAGGTTTGATATAAGACCACTGCTATTCTGCGAATAACCAAGTATTCCAACAAATGTATAGCCGCTTTTAGTAGGCACTCTATTATCAGCATAATGCCAGTGTGCAGCATTAGCCGCATAACTCATTGATGGAATAGTATAATCAATTACAGCGACTGGTGGTGTTTCAATAGGTTGCGGCAATACTGCATTTAGTATCGCCTCTAAATCATTTCTTGTTATCGTTTCACTGCTCATTACTTCCACCTCCCATGTATGATTATTTTATATGTAACATTTATAGATCCACTTTGGCTGGTTAAACAATATATTTTTGAAGTAGTTATGAAATCGGGCGTATTAGTATGTGAATAAGGAAACGCCGCACCTGCAATAGCCCATGCCGACCCACCAAGAACACTGTATGACCCGCTTACATTCTTTATTGGAAATGGGAATGTTACATCTGATGAATGTGAATACCAATATCCAAACTGCGCACTCGTCGAATATGGCGCTTGGCTTGTTACTGCTAATACACCCCATAAATCACAAATTCCACTATTCCATTTTCTATAAGTCCATATACCACTTGTACCTTGATCTACTACATAATCAGCAACATTTAGTCCTGTATAGTCAAGTCCATTCACAAAATTTGATATTTCCTGTGTGGTCATATCATTAAAGGCTGTGTCATAGGTTACTTTTAACAAACCATTTTCACTCTTAGCTCTATAATAGTTTTTCCAAGAGGTATTCCAATCAGATGGTTCTGAAGTCAGCCTTGTATAAGCTATCGTTCCTATGGTTGAATTGTAACCTCTAGAATAAAACTTACCACTCACGAAAGTTGGTTTCGTCTTATCAGTCACAGCAACATACAAATCATCCAATGAAGCGGATCTACCAACAGATACTCCACCATATCCACTAACTCTCAGGTCTCCTCTAAGTTCTGCATCCATAGCAAGCATTTCCTTTTGGACTCTCATTCTTGCATTTGCAAAAATATTTCCGTTTGCAGATATTCTACCTGTATGGGTTGTAATCCCTTCAACAGTTAAATTCCCATCTATTTTTTCATTCTCATACACGTTAACATCTTGGTCAAATGTTGTATCATACCCAACCTCAAGACCAGAATTAGGTGCAGCACGTCCAATTCCAATTCCCCGACCACCTGCCTTAAAATCCATAATGAAGAATGCTCTCGTAAGAATGACCGTTCTATTTGAAGAAGTATTTAGATCTGTTACTGTGATTTTACAATTGTATTGCATATCTGTATCAAGACCACTTACCATAAATACAGCAGTTCCAGATGTTCCTGATGTTCCACTAATAGGAGTTATAGTGTGTGATGATGATCCTGATTGAGGTGTTAAAACTAGAGATACTGTTCCGGTATTACTGTCTCCATAATAATCAGATGTAGTATCTATACTCCATTCCGCTGTAACTTTTGCAGATGTACCTTCATCGTCTTGTGAATCAGTGGTTTCATTCCATCTAACAGCAGTCATCGATGAGATAACTGGTTTTGCTGGCAATGACAGCCATTGTGCATATAAGGTAACAGAAACTTCTGCTGAATATGTTCCTCCTGGCGAGTACGATGCACCTGTTCCATCAGCTGCAGTGTTCCACCCATTGAACACATATCCAGTTCTTGTTGGTGTAGCAGAGTTAAGTGTTAAATTTGTGCCATAGGTTTTTGTTTGTGTTGGGAAATCGGAATACGTGTCTATATATGTACCATTTCCATTATACGAAATTTTTGAGTTCCATATTGCATATAAATCTAATGCGGCATTTGCTGTGTAAGTGTCTCCTGGGTTATACGTCGTACCTGAATTGTTCGGCTGTGTATTCCAATGATAGAAAATATAGTCGGCTCTGCTAGGTTTAGAAGAGCTAAGAACCAAATCTATGTCTTTGTATTTTGCTTGAACAGACGGTGCGTTAGTGCCACCATTTCCGTCATATGTTACATCCCAGCTCGGGAGAGGCGGAATATCTATCAAAATTTTTAATTGATCTGAAGAAGACCAATCATAAACTGACCCCACAACTGTTATTTGTCTGGCAGAATACAAACAATTATATGTCACACTAAACGACTTTGACTCCATAGTTGTCCAATTAGTGTGCTTGGCGATATTCTTAAGTCCATTTGTTTTAGCTATTGTTTGCCCCAGAAGTACTGAATTATCACTTAATGTTGCCCTTATTGTGGTAGACACATATGGGTTATCAGTCTTGGCAGGGCCTTTATGTTGCCAAAATAACGTACCACTAAATGTTTTGCTATCATCGGTAGATGTTATGTCATAAGTACAACCAACTCTTGTATAATAACCTTCAACATCGTCATATTGAACTGTTCCATAAACCGTCGTAGACATAAATTATCACACTCCTAACCATTTAATACTCATATTACCATTATTTCTTTTTATCCATGCATAATCGCCAAATCTTATCATATCATCTACGAATGTTGTTGCGATATGCATCTGCCATATGCCATCGTCATTCAAACCAAAGTAAGCTATATCACCGGCATCTGTTCTAAAACTCATTCTTGTTGATGTAATAACATTTCGTATTCCATTCGCAGCCTCACCAAGAATAATTTCATTGCCATATGATGCTACAGTTTGTCCTAAACTATTTTTTATTAAAGCTCCTGAACCCTCAAGGACCATATAATATGAATTATCATCATTTTTAACACTTAATGCACCATTGGAAACACTTAAATGAGTAAGAAGATAATCTTTAATTGATTCTTCTATTGATAATTCATAATATTGACCTATAGTTTGTGTTGGTGTTGCAGCTATATATTGATTTGTCTCAATGTCATATTTATAATATGTTTTTCCAGAAACTGGAGATGAATCATTAGTTTTTTCATATCTAGATGTAGTAACTTTTTCATAATATAAATCAATATCATCAACAATAGGATTTTGAACCAAAACAAAATTAGTTCCATCATATGTATAATATTCTTTATTAGGCTCTATTTCTACATCTTTAGTTTTTATATAACTAATATTAACAATAAGTTCATACATATCTTTAATAACAGTTGATGATGGAACAGAAACTTGTGTATATGTTCCAGAAACATTATTATAGGAATAATATGCTTTATTTTTATCTACTTCTGTATCTGTAGTTAAAGAATAACTCCCATGCTCTGAAATCCACCCAAGAACCCCAAGAACATCTTTAACGTCAGAAAACTGAGCTAATGCTGATCTAGCATCAATAGTAGTATTATTTAAATCTAAACTATTTGCTTTAGTATTTAAATCGTTAATAATACCATTTATTGCGACAGCACCATCATATGCACTGGAGCCACTACCAATTGTTAATGAAGTAGCTGTAATTGCACCTTCTACATGAGCGTTACTTGCATATAAATTACCAGCTTTATCTACTCCAAATTTATTTCCTGCAATAATTCTCCAATCAGATTTATCTTCACTATTATTAATTATTAAAGTATGATTAGTAGCATCGTCATGACTATATACATATATATAATCAGTAGTATTTTTAGTTCCTGCTTCAATGCCACCCTTTGAAAGGACCAAACCATTTGAATTTAATGTAGCTGCTAAATCTCCTTGCGCAGTTTTTGATGGTTTATAGAATTTTAAAGCAGGAATACTACCGTCTAATTCTACTGCTTTATAACTATTATAACCAAAAGTTATACTTGCTAATCCAACTAATGAATTAAATCCATAAGTTGAAGCAGTACCTTCAGTTACATCAGCCCCATTAATTCCACTAGCTATATGTGCGCCAGTTAAATCCCACCAATAGTGTTTAACCTTGGCTGCCAACGCTTCAGTTGCATATTTGGTTGCGGCCGCTTGTGACATCGCGCCTTGTGAATCTTCATTTGCATGGGTTGCAATTGATTCAGCTTCATTTGCTTTATTCAATGCTTCTGATGCATTGGTATTAGCCTCAACAGATTGTGCAATTGCGTCAGTAAGGGCATTATCTAAATAAATTTGAATATCTTTATCTACAATTGTAAATCCAGAAACTGTGACCTCACCGGCGTCGCTCCACACGTTATTCACCCCAACCAGCGTGTTGATGGTCTGTGGTGTGAGTTGGTAGGTCTGTGGGGTGGCTTTCAAATATGCAACGGTAATTGGATTATTCCCAAGCCATGTTTGCACTCCAGCGGCCGTATATGCTGACAACAAAGACTTTTCAATGCTAATCCAAACACCTGCTTGTGTGGCATTTTTGTTTTCACTAATGCCCATGATATCATTACTGTAAACATAGTCGGGTGCATATATGGCTAATTTATCGCACCATATATGTACTACATTTGTTCCGTTTGGTTTCATTGACGGATTGAATTGGCTTGCAGCAATAAACGCACGGACGGTATTTGTGCGTTCTGAAACAGAATATACATTTACGGTATTGTCAAATGTGTTTGTTGTAATTTCGTCCGTCAAAATACCGCTTATAACATCTAACGTACCGCCATATACTGTCTGACCGAGTGGTGTGTTGTAGGATTGTCCTACGTATGCGTGGTAGTCATGGTCTGTGCTTGGATAGTTGATGCTGATATCGTTGTTGTAAGTTCCACCATATGCGTCATTTGATGTAAACCTAATATAATATGAATTATTTGGTATTGTTATTAAATTCCCAGACGGCGCAACCCAACCACCACTTATAAACGCCTTATTTGCGTCATAGTAGTAAATAGTCCTTGAAGTAGCAAGTGTACTACCAAGCAAGAAATAATACTGCGTATTCGGTATAACCGATATATAGTTTTTACTTCTAATCCTTGAAGTAAATCCATCGCTATTTGCACCAGTGGTTGCGTTAATGCCACCAGTTTCCCATTCTTCATCCCAAACATTAAACCCTGTAACGTGTGCATCAACCTCATCGTGTCCGCTTATTGGACAGATGTTTTCGTATGGTGCGTAGGTTGCGTCTGTTTCGGATGCAAGGCGAATCATCGGTTTCCATGTGCCACTTGGCGCAGTCTGTCCATTATTAACAGAAACAAATACTTTAATATATGCAGTCGTTGCAGAATCAATAGTAAATGTTTTTCCGCTACCAAAATCGCTCCACTGGTCTATAAGCGTATTGTTTGAATCGTAAAGCAACGCACGCAAATAATATGTTGAACCACTACCACCAGTCGGACAACCACTAATAATATACGTCCCATCTGGCAACACAATATTACTTGTTACAATTTGTGATGAATTCTGCGATGCCGTTCCACTTGATGTAAATGTACCGTCAGCATTTACCGTCCACGTAACACCATATTTTGTTTGAGTTGAAAACCACGGAGCAAGTTTATTCTTCCCCGCACCCCCAACCCACGGAGCATCGTATCCATTTAGGTCTTGGATTGGGTCAAGGGTAGTGATGAGGGATGTAAGGTACTTATGCTCCCCATCTTCAAATGTAACTATATCTCCACTTAATTCAAAATTTTCTTCTGAGTCATCTACATATATAATAACCGTCTTAACCCAATAATTTGGTTTACTACTATCATATTCTGGTGTATTTATACTCCATTCGCTATAATCCTCATCTGGCGTACCGATACCATAATTACAATAATACGTTGTAATCGATTTAATACTGCGGCCGCCCTCTCCGGTAATACAAGCTGGTTCACCATAAAATTGTTGAAAATTTTGTGCAGTAATTTCAATACCACTTTTTTTAACGACAGCACGTTGCCATATATATGTACCACTAGTTTGAGTAACATCGGTTTTCCACAGAGCAAAATCATTTACATCTGGTGGGGTAATATTACTTTCCGAACCGGCATATACCATGTATATTCGCTCTATATCTGTCGTATCTGTAATTGTAATTGTTCCATAAGACACTTGTGCCATTTTAATCTATCTCCTTTTAACTCCTAATTTGTCCATGGATTGTGCCATCTGCGTCGATTGTAGCGCAGTTTTGATAGAGGGATTTGACGTCGGAAGCGGATAGGGCGGTTGCATAGATGCGAAAATCAGATAAACTACCATTAAATGGATAATTATTATTATAGGACCTATTCCACAGCCAACAATTATCTGCATTATGTATATAATAATTGGATGCTCCAGATTGAGTTTCTGTTTGTCCATTTATATAAGCCTTTCTAGTAGTACCATCATACGTTACTACTACGTGATTCCAATCATCGTCTTTCCAATGGGTGGTTGTAAAACCCGCTGTTGAAGTCTTTGAATTCATATAAAGTAATGAATTTAATAAACCAATTTGTAAACCAGTTGTTTTATCATTAAAAATCGCTGCATTTTGTGACTTTTTACTTTTAATCCAAAGTGCCGCCGTTTGTGCTTCTGTTGGTAATACTGGGCCTTCTAAATATGTTGTTTCACCACCTGTTGCAGTTGTAGACACTGTATATTTTGGCGTATCTGAAGTATTAGTATGCGTACCATGCCAAGTTCCATTATTACAAAAACCAGACGTGTCATACTCAGTTGTAGAATTGAGGCCCATTGTAGTGGCAAGAGCGTCGGAAGAATTCGGACACCACGGAGTTGCGATGGAACCTTTTTCTATTTTCCAATTTTTTAACCACATATTAACTGTTGTTGTTTCAGATACTGTTCTGACAGAACCATAAATAAATGCTCTATAAGTAGAATATGGTAATGAAGAATCACTTGGAGTTGCTAAAGCAGTAAAACGCATTTCATAATGTTGCCAAGTATTTGCAGGAATAATTGTTCCTGATGCTGGTTTAATACTTTTCCAAGAAAATCCCTTTCCATTATTAACATTAGTCATATTAAAAGGATCTGTACTATTAGTACTTCCATTATGATAATGTACTGGAGTACTATTAGTTACTTTGATTTCTTTATCATACATTAAATCACAAGAAACTGTATATTCAACCCCATTTTCTAATAAAAGTTTGCTAGCAGATCTAATAGAAGGGGTTGTTGCATTAGAACAACTAGCTTGTAAATGAATACATTTACTTTCATCTTTAGTTACAATTTCTGGAGTACCAAAACCATTGTTTTCCCATCCATAAATTTTACTACCATTATTTCCATCTGCTCGATAAGTTCCGGGCATTAAATTTTCTTGTCCCCAACCATTTCTATTTAATGGATAATGAAGTACAAGTCCTTGTGAAAGTTTTTTAACTTCCATTGGAGAAAGACAGTGATCATATAAGCGAAAATCATTTATCGCTCCATTCCAATCATATGAGTGCGCATTACCATAACCGCCCGCAATTTTCAAAGCTCTTGTCGAATTCCCAGATGCGGGACTTCTATAAGTTTTTGCTTTACCTTTATAAATTCCATCTATATATAATTTACAAGTAGAATCATCCCAAGTAACTACAAAATGATGCCATTCGCCATCATGTAAACAATTGATATTGGCTCCCGCATCTGTTTGAAAAGGATTATTATTACCATCACCAGTATTAAGTGTATAAATATTAGATTCATATAAGTTCAACCTATCTGATACGCTAGATTCTAATACCCATTGCATTTTACCATTAGTAGAAGTTTTTGACCAACAAGCAATAGAAGCTACGGTTCCTACTGTTAAACCCGGCAAAGACCAATAGCTTAAGCCATTACAATTTAAAGCTTGTCCTAATTTTCCTGCAGTAAAAGATGTAGTGCCATTAACCACAGCACTCACATTCTTTAATCCTTGATTCCTTAAATCTTTCGTCAATGGCAACCACACCTGTAATGCCATATTTTCTCCTCCGTTAAATCCATTCCGTACACTGCGGTCGGTCGTCGATACTCATCCATCAACGACCGCGCAATGTAAATTTATCTAATTAACTAGACTTTTCACTAACTTTAACATCCATAATAATCTTTTTATTAACTATATCTTTACCCAAATATAAAGCCTTGCCAGTCATTTCTTCATTCCCATTATAAGTAGTCTTTTGACCTAAACTATTCCTAAAAGTCCAAGTATAATCATAAATATAAGGGTCAGTAGTAACAGTAGACCAACTTGAACCGCTATATTTCATCAAAGTACAAGTTTTATTTGTCTTATTTAACAAATAACAATAATCTCCGCTACTTGGGTCTGAAATCTGACTAGTATTCGTTACAAAATTAGTAGACTTAATTTCATCAACCTCTTCATTATTAAGCATTACTCTTACGAATACTGCGCCATCGCCAACTCCATTAACAAGTTGTTCACCAAGTGTAGAGAAAACTTGAACCTGAAGTGGGTCAGTTAAGTCTCTAACTGCTATATATCCATAATAAGGTTTACTGTTATAGGTCGCTGTACATTGAAAAGCTCCATAACCTTCAACCCAGTCGGGATTAACTTCTAAATTTTTTGTTGTTCCACGATTAGTCGCATAGCTTGAACCATTCCATTGCTTCCATACATAACTAGAAGCTGTTTTCTCTGTAGAACCTTCCAATAATTGTGAACTTAAAACAACACTATTTGTATTATTATAAATTATATCTCCGCCATTAGCAAAACATTGGAAAAGTATTGGGTCTGCAGCATCAAGTCCCGCAAAAGTTTTCGACCACGAAAATTTCATTGGAACAGAAGTGCCATCGATTGTAAAAGTTAATGTAATTTCTCCACTATTTCCTCCGCCTAAGGTAGAGTTATTTGCGAATATTAATGTGACCGACCCAGATGTAGTACCATTATCATTAGTAATAGTCCCAACCGTACAGCCAGTTGGACGACCTGTAATATTATCAGAAGTAATCGAACAAGCTTGTCTATTAGTCCCTTTATATCCAGTAAAAGGTATTGTTACTGTAGTTTGTGCTTTTGTTGCTCCTCCACTAGTACAAGCTATACCCTCATGTGAATTACCTAATACCACATTTAAGGCGCCAGCTCCTTCTGCGCCCTTTTGGCCATCGCTTGTAATAACTACTGTTTGACGGTCAAGAATACTACCACCACCACCAGTCTGATATAAGTAAACTGTTAAATATTCTAATGTATTTCCAGCTGGAGTATAAGTAAAGCTAGGCGGATTTGAACCTGTCATTGCTCCACCTTTATTGGTTCCGCTTGTACTATTTTCAAAAATACTAACATAACCAGTATAAGGTGTTTTTGTAGTTCCTACTATTTTATTTGCGCTAAAAGTAACTGAAGCTGGAGTATAAACTTTACTTTCAGGTTCTCTATTGACTGCTATTGCAGAACATACTAACTCATAATATTCTGGTGAAGTACCATCTTGTCCTGTTTTTATCTTAGTTAATTGTAAATATTTAGTTAAAGTAGTCCCACTTTTAGTAGCTGTAAAAGTTACTGTAGCCACATCGCTTGAGCCAGGCCATGTTGCCAGTGTCCATGTATGATTTGTACTATTCCAAGTACCAGTAATTGTTTCATCATATGTTGGTTCATTATAAGTCCAACCAGTTGCAACACTACTACCTTCATATACCGTAAAAGTTGCCGAAACTGTACTTAAAGTAATCGTTGGATTACCTGCAGAATTACAAGGAATCATCTGATCCTCATTATCTAAAACAGCAGCAACTGTTTTAGTTCCCTCTGCTCCATCGTATAGCTGAGTAATTGTATGTATATCATATGTTCCAGGATTACTTTCACTTACATAATCAGAACATAATTTTCTAATTGTTGCTATTCTATTAACAAACAGACCACTCTCATTTGGTTTAACTATAATAGTAGTACCATTAATAGAAGCATTGTTTGTAGTAGAAAAATTAACCCAATTTCCACTAGCGTTTTTAAATTGCCAATTCCCATTGGTCAAATTATCTGTTATTGACGCTGTTAAAGTAATTGAGGCTGGTGAAAATGTAGATTGGTCAGAACCATATTTAAAAACTGATTCACCCGTAATTCTACACTGTTTTAATGTTGACGCCTGTTTTACTAAACTAAAAGTAATTTGGCCTTGAGCCACCAATGTTTGCTGAGATTCTGGCTCTGTATATGTTGCTGAACAAATATATGTCAGCATTGCCATATTTGTATTAAATTGATTTTTATTAACTGTTAATACTCCATTAGTAACAGTTTCTCCGTTTGTCGGAGAAATTGCTCCGGCAGCATTAGCGTCAACTTTTCGAGTCCAAGTAATACTTAATCCACTTGCTGTTAAAGATAACGCCTGACCTGCATAATATATTACTGGTGTTAATTGTAAACTCCCATTTGTTGCACCCCAATTAGGTGTATAAGTATTATTATCTGGAGTATAAACTACCGACAATGGTAAATTACAAGTAGGATATAAACTAAATTCACCTATATCTGTTACATCAACAATAGTTATAGAACCATAACTTGTTGTCATTCTCCTTTCCTCCTAAAATTCTACAGTACATGTAAATATTGCTTTTGCAATTATATCTGTTGCATCTACTAAAATAGATTGTCCATCTAAAGACGCAAGGGTTGGCACCCAATTTGGGTCTATTTCTCCATCTTGATTTCTTTTAATCCAAGTAAAAGTAGATACTCGATTAGTTATATCTTCTGTACCACTATAAACCTTACAACTTAAAGTGGCCGTTACATCTGTTTTTAATATAAAATTACCAATATTAGAGTCAATTACTACATTAATTGCGTCTTCTCCTGGTGCTCCAGGCACGCCTTCAGCCTCTATATCTGCAACATTTTGATAATGTCCAGACCCTTGTCCATGTTCGTCTGGGATCTCAAAAGATATTTCGGCCGCGCTAATTTTTAATTTTCTCTTACCGGTCTCTTTATCAGTATAAAAAGCAAGATATTGTTGTAAATCACCAAGATACATATTATCAGTGTATATACCTTGAGTACCTATCATATTATTATAAATATTTGTATTCACGCTTGTCGCTGGCAATTCTGGTAAAGTTCCTAGAATTCCTCGATAATTGTAAGAAACTTTTACTTCTTTTGTTTCATCGACAGAAGTCTCAAATAAACTAATTGCACGAGCCGGTAATGCTACTGTATTATCAGAGCTATTAATTCCAATTCCATAATTAGAAGTACCAGCCTTATTACCCATATCTACAAGGGCGCCACCAATTAAATCATCAGCAGAATTAACAATTGCATCTTCACCTACAACCATCGCGGCCGCACCAAGTAAGGTAATATATATTATTCCTTCAATAGTTTCTTTATTTCCAACTTCATAAATATGAGTTAATCCATTATTTAATAAAATTGGTTGCGTATCAATTGGCTCTTGATTTTTACCTATATAATTGCTAACCTTACACCATTGTCCAGCCTTAAATAATATCGGTTTTTCAACACTTAATACTAAATTATTTCCGTCTACTGCGGCCGAGCGTATCGTACTTGATGGCCTAAAAATAAATATACCACCAACAGCTTGAATCTCTGCATATTCAAATACAGCGGTCTTAATTGCTCCTCGCGCAGTAATATTATTGAAAACTGCATCACCATCAGCATTAATCATCCAGCCAGCGCCAGTTTGATAATTAGATGTACTAATTAGTGAATTAACTCCATCAATATTAATGTGCGGTTCTCCATTACCAACCTGTACCAAGCCACTAAACTCACCAGCTTGTGCATTAATAGTACCCGTTATTGTTAAATCACCATCATTATTAGTATTTAAAATAGAATTTCCATTTTTATCACTAATATTAATTCCATAAATACGATTTTCATTTTCGTCAAATCCTAACGAACCAATTTTAATTCGCTCTTGATTTGTTCCATCAATAACTTGAAAATCATTATCAGATGTAATACTAACTTTGCCACCGTCCTCATATGAATTCTTTATGAAAAATCCGTCCCAGGTGACAGCAAAATGTGCCTTATCGAGTACGTCTTGTAAATTTTGCGCTTTGAAGGAGCCGCCTTCTTTGATACCGTATAAACCGTACTGGTCGTAACGTACGTAAGTTTGTAAGTCATAAGTATCATCTTCCTTAGATTTATAAGCACTAATTCCCGATTTATCCCAACGGAAGCTTGGATTAGTATCACTACCGATTATAACTTCATTTGTATTTAAGCTACCAGTATAAACTGCGCCAATATTAATTCCTTGTCCATCAATAGCCGTAGTCCAAGTATTTCCGCCATCAGAAGATACTCTAATTCCTTCACTATTAATTATAACACGATTAGCAGAGTTAGTCAAATTTCTAACAAGTATTTGATCACCATTAATTGAAATTGACCCATCACTTGTTAAATTATATTGTTTACCACTAACATTATTTAGCGACTCAAGTAATACTCCTTGATTAAGCGTTCCATTTGCATCAAGTAAAGTACTAATTTTTGCATACGTAGCTTCATTATACTGTACTGTTTGTACTGTCGCACTTACTCTTTGGAAAAAATCTTCAAATCTAGTTTTATAATTCTGAACAGTTATAACATTTTGGTCAGGCTCTTCTAAATGCCACTCAACCTCGGACACAATTACTTCTTCTCGCGCCGGCGTTAAAACACCATTTATCTTAGTCCAACCAAAAAACTCAGTATCTTCTATATATGATTTATCTCCAGCATCAAATAAGTACCATTCAAATCCTTCAAGCTCACTAATTTCAACCACATCAATTGTATACGATACAGTTGGTTCTGCTGAAGTATTACTAACTTGTAAAGCATCGAGATAATACAGTTCTGAATCTATATAATCTGTAGAACTCCATGTACCTTCTTGAATGAAACGACTATATTTATTATTAAACTCTTTTGTTATTTCATCTTTCTGTTCTTGAAGTTCTTTAACTTCATCCTCTACACCAGCAACAGTATTATTACTTGTTATTTTAAAAGTAACAGTTCTAGAATCATTTATTGTATACCGTGTTGTTTCAACTGTATACCCCTCCGGTGCAGTAAATGTAATTTCTGTATAATCTGTTTCAATGTCGAAGAACTTCTTACTTACTGTTGATTCATATTCAGACTCACCAATTGTGAACTTAAATCCAGGTAAATAATCATTTAACTCAACAAATACGTGCCGTTGAGTATTATCATCTCTGTCTACCCAAATTTTAACTTTATAATTTTCTGAACCACGTAATTGTTTTCTAACTGCCCAATACTCTTGGTCTACATTAGTTAATATACCAGAATAATTATTAATTGAAGCTGAACTTACATATAAATCGCCAAGAATACTATAAATAGTATCTTCTTCAGTATAGTCATCTAAAATTTCATAGTAAGTATTTAACAAAGCTGCATCAGGCGTTTCTACAAGCGTCATAACTTGAGTTGTAGAATCATAAGTATAATAAGGTTTATTTGATATAATTACTGTATCTTGAGTTAATACATAAAAATCACCATCATACTGAATTGCTTCTGCTTGTGTTCTTCTATAATCATCATATGATTGTCCAGTTAAATTCTCAAACTCACCTAA